>ERZ1066138.41-NODE-41-length-40028-cov-10.299427_pt1 | contig 40028 bp, 31 predicted proteins | sample MGYA00382785_ERZ1066138 | MGnify/ENA primary metagenome ERZ1066138 (study PRJEB33369, sample SAMEA5778368) | biofilm metagenome | biome: Industrial cooling water; feature: Water cooling tower basin; material: Biofilm | place: United Arab Emirates | collected... | reverse complement strand
GCTGATCGGCGACGCCCTGGGCCTGCTCAATGTGCCGAAGATCAAGGGCACCCATCAGGCGCTGCGCTCGGGCATGTTGGCCGCCGAGCATCTGGTCCGCAATCTCTCCAGCGTGGGCTGGGATCAGGCGATCCGCAATTCCAAGGCGGCCGATGAGCTGCGCCGCGTGCGCAACATCCGTCCCGGCTTCTTCAAGGGCTTCTGGTACGGCATGGCCAATGCAGCCTGGGAAACGGTCACCGGCGGACGCAGTCCGTGGACCTTGAAGAACCACGCCGATCACAGCCAGCTCCACAAGATCGGCAGCTACGAGATCCCCAAGCGCGACTACTACACACGCGAGTTGCCCCCGCGCGATCGCCTGCAGGGCGTCTACTTCGCCTCCACCGCGCATGACGAAGACCAGCCGATCCACCTGAAGGTGCTCGATCCGCAGCTCTGCGTCACCCGCTGCGCCGAGGAGTATCAGAACCCCTGCACCCGCTTCTGCCCGGCCGGCGTGTACGAGATCGTGCCCGAGGGCGAGGGCAAGCGCCTGCAGATCAACGCCTCCAACTGCGTGCACTGCAAGACCTGCGACATCAAGGACCCGTACCAGATCATCAACTGGGTCACGCCGGAAGGCGGCAGCGGGCCCAACTACCAGAATCTCTGAGTCCGCGCGGCAGTGCCGAACTGGGCGCGTGGCGCATGCTCGCCGCGCGCGACGGCGCCAGATGGCGCGCAGCGCGCTGATTCGTGTCCATCGGAGCGCCAATTGCGCCGGCCCGGTTGCATCCTTCACGGCCTGCCCCTTAGCCTTCCGCTCCTTTGTTCTTCGCCAAGAGCCCCAAACCATGCGTTTTCAGCACGTCGCCATCGTCGATCTCGCCCACGTCGATGCGCCCAATCGGCTCACCAGCGCGGAGATCGCGGAACGCCTGAAGCCGGCCATGGACCGCCTGGGCATGCGGGCTGATCTGCTGGAAAGCGTGGCCGGCATCCAGGCCCGTCGCGTGTGGGATCCGGGCATGCAGCCCTCCGATGCGGCCACCTTGGCGGCCGAGAAGGTGCTGGCGCAGACCGGCGTCCCGCGTGAGAAGGTGGGCATCCTGGTCAACACCTCGGTGTGTCGCGACTTCCTGGAGCCCTCGACGGCCAGCATCGTCGCCGGCAAGCTGGGTCTGGCCGAGCAGTGCCAGAACTTCGACGTCGGCAACGCCTGCCTCGCCTTCCTGAACGGCATGGACATCGCGGCGCGGATGATCGAGCGCGGCGACATCGACTACGCCTTGATCGTCGACGGCGAATGCAGCCGCACCATCACCGAGCGCACCATCGAGCGCCTCAGCGCGCCGGATGTGTCGCCTGAGCAATTCCGCGACGAGTTTGCCTCGCTGACCCTGGGCTCGGGCGGCGTGGCCATGTTGCTGGCCAATGCCGAACTGGCGCCGGATGGCCATCGCTATCTGGGCAGCGTGTCGCGTTCGGCCACCCAGTTCAGCAAGCTGTGCATGGGCAATCTGGACCGCATGGTCACCGATACGCGCACCTTGCTGGTGGAAGGACTCAAGCTCGCCGGCAAAACCTTCGGCGCGGCCAAGCAGGTGTTCGGCTGGGCGGTGAACGAGATCGACGAATTCGTCATCCATCAGGTCAGCCGCGTGCACACCGACGAGTTCGTACGCCTGCTTGGGATCGACCCGCGCAAGGTGCTCACCATCTTCCCCGAGTTCGGCAACATCGGCCCCGCCTCCCTGCCGACCGCGCTGTCCAAGCTCAAGGACACCGGCCGTCTGGCCAAGGGCAAGCGCGTCGCCCTGCTCGGCATCGGCTCCGGGCTGAATTGCTCGATGGCTGAGGTGGTTTGGTGAGGTGAGTGGTAAGTGGTAAGTGGTGAGTGGTGAGTGGTGAGTGGTGAGTGGTGAGGCGGGATTGGGGATTGGGGGCTGGGGCGCATGTTGAGGTGGCGCGCAGGTCCCTGCGGCTCATCGAGCGACAGGGAGACCTTCGCCCCCTTTGCGTTCTTCGCGTCACCGGCTCTTCCGCGCAACTCGGAAACCGAATCGCGTCAGCAACGCGCCCCAGCCCCTAGTCCCCAGCCCCTGATCCCTGGATCGGCGTAGGCATGCGTCGGGCGACTGGGCGCTCACCGTTCTTCGCGTCAGCGGATCTTCCGCGCAACTCGGACACCGAATCGCGTCAGCAGCGCGCCCCAGCCCTTAGTCCCCAAACCCTGATCCCTGGCGCGTCAGGCGACTGGGAGCTTGCAGATTCAGCCGCACCCGGCCTGCGGCCGGTTGGACGTGCTCCTTATTCGAAGCCGTTCTGCAGCAGGGTGTCGTTGATGCTCCAGCCCAGATCGCGCAAGGCGGCGAGGGTCAGATCCAGGCCGTCGAAAGTGTCGGTGGGGAGGTTGGCTTCGAGCAGCAGGTTGGGGCTGGCGTCGCTGGTGAAGAACTGCGCGCTGCGGAAGCGATCGATGGTGTTGGGCGCATGCATGCGCAAGCGACCGTTGTTGAGGGCCGGACCGCTCGCTTGCCAGATGGGCAGGGCGGCCGTCACGAAGGGACCGTTCCACACCAGATTGGGATCATTGCCCAGCGATGTCGCGCGCTGGGCCGGCGTCATCGCCACCCAGTCCAGACCACCGCCCACGGTGCGATCTCGCAGTTGGCGCACGAAGATGTCCGGCGCGTATTCCAGTTGGTTGCCGCCGATGTTGGTGCCGATCGGGATCAACGCGCCCTGCGGCACGGGCAGGCCGAAGGCGGTGCCGCAGCCGGCCGGCAGGATGCAAGTGTAGGTGAAGTAGCCCAGCCCCTTGGCCATCTCGCGCAGCACCGCGGCCACGGCGGAGAGCTGATTGGCCGGGATCGGCGTGGCGGCATCGGTGACATACGACCAGCCGCCGGTGATGCCCGGCACGCAGTTGGCGGTGTCGACCCGGCTGTTGAGCCGCGCATCCATCTCGCGCTCAGTGCCATTGAGGTTCTGCCCGGAAATCGCCTCGGCCAAGGCCACCGGATAGGCGGTGTCGGCAAAGGCTGCGCCGCTGGGGCCGATCACGAAGCTCTGCGGCGCGCCGGCACTGACCACCGGTTGCGGATTGCCGGCGTCAAAATCGCAGGGGAAGTTGTTGAGGCTGGCCTGGAAGAAGGCGTTGACCGTGATCGGCTGGTTGCTGACCAGCAGACGGGCGTAGACCGCCGCCGCCGCCTCGAAGGCCGCACGTCGCTGCAGACCCACTGGATTGCCGGTGTCGAAGGCCGGATCGCTGCCGAAATTCACCGTGATGGTGGCGGTCGGCGCACGCTTCAGCAGTGCGGGATCGATGCCGATCTGGCGCCAACCGGCCGCGGCTTTGGTATTGCCAACCACACTGCCCAACGCCGCCGATTCGGGCAGATCGATGCGCAGCGAGCCGTCGGCGGCGCGCGCGTAGTCCATTCCGCTGTAGCGGTCTGCAGCCTGCGCCCAGGCCATGCTCGGCACGAGGGCGGCAAGCAAGAGCAAGCGTTGCACAGTCATGGTCATGTCCCCAGCTTGAATGGGCCGAGTTTATCCCTGTGGTGCGAAATTGCTGCCAACGATTTGGCGAAGCGCGCGGTGCAGAGCCTGCGCCTCAGCCGACGGCTGGCGCGGCGGCGGCCGGGCGTTCCTGCCCTTCGACCAGGTCGCGCACCTCGAAGACCGCGTCCAGAAAATCGCGTTCGCGCTGGCGCACATGGGCCGGCTTGCCGGCGGGCGGCATCTTGAGCTGATGGGTGATGGTGCCCGGCGCGCGAGACATGATGAACACGCGATCCGACAGAAACACCGACTCCTCGATCGAGTGGGTGATGAAGAAGACGCTGGCCTGCTGATCGCGCCACAGGTTCATCAGCAGATCCTGCATCGCATAGCGGGTGGGCGGATCCAGCGCGCCGAAGGGCTCGTCCATCAGGATGATCCGCGGCTTCAGGATCAGCGTGCGCGCAATCGCCACGCGCTGGCGCATGCCGCCGGACAGCTGGTGCGGGAATTTCTGCGCATCCGCGTCCTTGTTGAGGCCCACCTTGGCGATCCACGCCATCGCCTGCTCGTGACGCTCCTTCAGCGGCACGCCGCGACACTCAAGGCCGAAGGCGATGTTGTCGAGCACGCTGAGGTGGTCGAAGCTGGTGTAGTCCTGGAACACCATGCCGCGATCGGCGCTGGCTCCGGCCACGCGCTGGCCAAAGACCAGCACATCGCCGGTGGTCGGCGGATGCTGCGGCGAGAGCCCGGCGATCAGGCGCAGGATGGTGCTCTTGCCGCAACCGGAGGGCCCCAGGATGGACACGAATTCGCCATGGTCGGGGCGATCGTCGACCACGAAGTTGATGTTCTTGATCGCGGTGTAGGCGCGTGCACCGCTGCCGTAGGTCTTGCTCACGTCGCGGAACTCGACCACGTGCGGACGCGGTGCTGTCGCTGCTACCGGGGCACTCGCTGCCGCGACGCTCGCAGGTGCTGCAGCAGCCGCTGTCGACGGCGCAACGGCAGCTGGCGCGGGGTCTGCGGCAGCGGGGCTGGCGGCTGGCTGCATGGGATCGGGCGTGCTCATGACGCTCACTCCTTCACCTGATGGGGGAACAGTCGGCGTTCGAACCAGCCCAGACCATGGTCGATGGCCCAGGCGATCAGACCGATCAGCATCAGAGTCAGGAACACGTGCTCGGTCAGGCCGCGACGCTGGCTCACATTGAGGATGGCGCCCAGGCCCTGCGGCGCGTTGATGAGCTCGGCCAGCATGATGTAGCCAAAGGCCAGGCCGAAGAGCCCGCGCAGCGCGCGATACAGCTCCGGCAAGGCTGCCGGCACCAGCACCTTAAGCACGATCTGCTCATTGCTGGCGCCCAGCGTGCGCGCGGTGTCCACGTAGCGCTCGGGCACCGCCAGCACCGCGCCGGCGGCGCTGGCGAACACGAAGGGCACACAGGCGACGAAGATGAACATCACTTTCTGCGTCTCGCCGATGCCGAACCAGAGGATGGTGAGCGGGATCAACGCTGCCACCGGCACATTGCTGAGCGGGATCACGATCGGACGCAGGAAGGCCTCCAGCGGCCGGTAGGCGGCGGCGATGATGCCCAGCGGCGCGCCGATCAGCAGCGCCAGTCCGAAGCCGAAGAGCACGCGGGTCAGCGTGGCGGCGATGCCCTGGAACAGGTTGCGCTCGGTGATCAGGCTCTTGATCGCGCCCAGCACCTCGCCCGGACTGGGCAGGATGGTCGGCGAGATCCAGCGCTCTTCGGCCGCGCCCAAGGTGAGCGCAAACCAGACGAAGACGATCAGCACCAGACAGGTTGCCGCCAGCAGCCGCGCATTGATCGGCGAGGGCGCCTGGCGCAACTCGAAGCGCCACCACGACGAGGACATGGAGCCACCCCATTCGACTTGCAGAGCGCCCAAGGCTACACGTTGCCGGGCCGATCAGATGCGCGCTGCCCGGTGCGGCACGGCCTACAAGGGCAGGCGCACGCGGAAGCGCGCACCGCCATCGGGCGCGTTGTCGACGCGGATCTGGCCGCCGTGCTCGTCGACGATCTTCTTGACGATGGCCAGACCGAGGCCGGTGCCCTTGGCCTTGGTGGTGGTGTAGGGCTCGAACAGGCGCTCCATCAGCGCGGCCGGGATGCCCGGCCCGTGATCGCGCACTTCCAGTTCCACGAAGTGGCGCGAGCCCTCGCTGCCGCTGTGCAGGCTGATCTCGACCCGCGCGCGGCCCTTGGGCTCGGCCTCTTCGGCGTTGGCGATCAGGTTGAGCAGCAGTTGCCGCAGGCGGCCGGGATCGGCGCGCACACTGAGTTCATCGGCAGGCAGATGCAGCACCAGATCGACGCGGCCGGTGTCATTCGCGTAGAGATCGCCGATCTCGCGCAGCAGCGCAGAGAGTTTCATCGGACGCAGTTCCAGACGCGGCGGCCGGGCGTAATCGGAGAAGGCGTTGACCATGGTTTTCAAGGCTTCGACCTGGGCCACGATGGTGTGCGTGGAGCGATCCAGCACATCGGCATCCTCGGCGCCGAGGCGCGCCAGTAGGCGGCGGCGCAGGCGTTCGGCGGCGAGCTGGATCGGCGTCAGCGGGTTCTTGATCTCGTGTGCCAGACGCCGCGCGACTTCCGACCAGGCGCTGTCGCGCTGGGCCCGTGCGTACTCGCCCTGATCGTCGAAGACCACCACCAGGCCGCCCGCGCCGCTGGCAGCGGGCAGGCGCGCGCCGCGCAGCAACAGGAGTTGCTCATTGGCCTCGCGCTGCAGCTTGACCTCGGCACGCCAATCGCCGCTGGCCTGTTGCAGCGCGCGCTCCAGCTGCTGCACGAAGGGTTCGAGCAGCGGATCGAGCTGGGCCAGACGACTGACCGCCAGCCCGATGAAGGCACCCAGCTCCACGCCCAGGATGTCCTGCGCGGCGCCATTGGCGGTGCGCAGACGGCCATCGCCATCCAGACTGAGCACGCCGGAGGAGATTCGCTCCAGCACACTTTCGAAGTAACGTCGCCGCGCCTCGGCGTCGGTGGCCGACTCGGTCAGCTGGCGATTGGCCTGATCCAGTTCGCGCGCCATCTGGTTGAAGGCACGGGCCAGGCCGCCGAGTTCGTCGTCGCCCATCTCGGCGACTTCGGTGCGGTACTCGCCGGCGGCGATCGCGCGCGTGGCGGCGACCAGACGCTGAATCGGTGCCACCAATCCGCGCGCCAGCGCAAAAGCCAGATACAGCGCGAACAGCACCGCCGCCAGCAGGACCACGCTGAGCACCACCGACAAGGTGTACTTGAGCGCCTCTTGCAGGAAGGCGAGCTGGCGATAATCGAAGAACTGGCGTTCCACATTGCGCGCCAGCCGTGCCAGTTCTGCATCCACCGGGGCGCGCGCCTGCAGATAGCCGCCGCTGATCGGCAGCGCCACCAGCATGCGCACATGGAGATCCTCGGCCTCGCGCTCGACATCGGCATAGCCGCTGCCGCGGCGCAGCTGGGCGAGCTGGTTCTCGTCGGGAAAACTCGGCAGCAGGAAGCGCGGATCGCCGGATACGCTGGCGCGGATCGAGCGATCGGCGCCGAACACGGTCAGCTCCAGCCAGCGGCGGCTTTCCAGGATCTCCTGCAGATCACCGGTCAGCGTGCCGCTGTCCGCCACATCCAGCTCCGGAGCCAACCCGCGCAGCGCGCCCAGTTGCTGCTGCTCCAGATCCGCCAAGGCGCGCTGTGCCACCGCCAGCGCATCGCCCAGCGCGTTCTCCACATCGACGCGAAACCACGCATCGACCGCGCCATGCACGAAGCGCAGGGCAAAGAAGAACAGCAGCACCAGCGGCGGCAGCACCAGCAGGACCAGACGCTTGAGGATGCGCCAGCTGAGCGGGGCACCGGGCGCGCGGCGGCGCAAGTCGCGGCCCAGGCGCCAGGCTTCCCAGCCGATGGCGCCGAGCATGGCGAGGAAGGCGGCGCCCATGCCAGCCAGCACCCACCACCATTCCCCACCCAGACGCGGACCGACCTCCGCACCACTGCCGGACAGATACACCGCACCGAAGGCCAGCCCGACCAGGGCCAGCAGCGGAATCAGCCGGGCCCAGGCGCTCATGGCGGAAACGGCCGCCAGCCGCTGTCCAGCTGCCAATCCGCCTCGAACAGGCTGGGCAGGCGCAAGGGTGCCGGCAGCCGACTGCGATCCAGTTGCAGGCGCACCCGGCCGCTGCAGGCTGCAGTGCAATCACTGACCTCGGGAAACACCAGCAGGGCGCGCTCCAGCCCCGCCAGCAAGGCCGAGGGGAAGTCGTAGCCGCGCACGCCCTGCCCTTCGATGTCCAGCTCGTAGCGCTGCAACAGCGGGCTGTAACGCAATCCCAGATGACGCGTCACGCGCAGCCTCTGCGGTGCCTGCAGTTCCAGTTCGAGCAGGAAGTTCAGCGCGACGCCGGCCTCCAGCGCCGCCGCCGCACGCGGGCCGAGATCCACCGTCAATTGCGGCGCCAGCATCAGCGGCGTGGTGGAGATCAGCTCCACGCCCTCCAGCGCCAGCCGCTGCGCCGTGGCGGGCGTGCTCAATCCGGCTTGCGCCAGCAGCACCAGTAGAAGCCATCGCCAGCGCTGGCTTCGGGCCACAGCTGCCAGCCCAGCTCCAGCACGCGGCCGCCCGCCGTCGCCGCCGGCGACAGGGCGATCGGCTGGGCCTGCGGATGGCGCGCCTGGAACGCACGCATCTGCAGCTCGTTCTCGGCGGGCAGGATCGAACATGTGGCGTAGATTAGGCGGCCACCGGGTCGCAGCAAAGGCCACAGCGTGTCGAGCAGGCGCTGTTGCTGGGCGACCAGCGCCGGCACATCGCTGGCGCGGCGCAGCGTTTTGATGTCGGGATGGCGGCGGATCACGCCGGTGCCGGTGCAGGGCGCGTCGATGAGGATGCGATCAAAGCCAGGATCGCCGGCGAAGCTGGCCGGATCGCCGGCATCGGCACAGCGGATCTCGGCCTCGAGTTGCAGGCGTTGCAGACCGCGGCGCAGCTTGGCGCAGCGCGCGGCATCCACATCCATGGCGATCAGCGCCAGACCCGCACAGGCTTCCAGCAAGGCCGCCGTCTTGCCACCGGGTGCGGCGCAGGCGTCCAGCACACGCAGGCCCCGCGCCGGCGCCACCGCATCGACCACCCATTGCGCCGACACATCCTGCACCGAGAGCAAGCCCTCGACGAATCCGGGCAGCGCCTCCACGGGCAGCGCCTGGTGCAGGCGCAGCGCATGCGGCGGCGCCGGCGGCGCATCGGCGGCAATGCCTGCAGCAGCCAGACGGGCCAGCGCCGCCGGACGCGTGTCGCGCGCTGCGTTCACGCGCAGCCACATCGGCGCCTGCTGATTGTTGGCGGCAAAGATCGCCGCAGCCTCGGCCGGCCAGGCCTGCTCGATGGCCTCGATCAGCCAGCGCGGATGCTCAAGGCGGGCCTCGCGCGACAGGCGCGCTTCGAGTGCCTCGCGCTCGCGCAGGAAACGGCGCAGCACGGCATTGACCATGCCAGCGCTGCGCGCACCGGCCAGCGCGCGGGCCGCATCCACCGCCGCTGCGACAGCCGCATGCGCGGGCGTGGCCAGGTGCCGCAGCTCGCTGATCGCGGCATCGATCAGCGCGGCCAGCGGCGCCTTCAGCGGCCGCGATGGATCGGCGAGCAGTAGCAGGCGCAAGGCACGGGCCGACTCGCCATGGCGCAAGGTGGTGTAGATCAGCGCTCGCGCATGCGCGGCGTGCGCACCCTGATCCACGCCCTCGGCCGCCAGTGCGGCATCCAGCGAAGCCCCGGCCGCCACCCGCGCCAGCGTGCGCGCCACCGCCAAGCGGCTCATGCCTGGGCCGGCCGCGAGTTCAGGAAATCGCGTGCACTCACCACCTTGCTGCCCTCGCGCTGCAGGCGCTCGACCAGCAACACGCCCTCGCCGCAACCAATGGCGAGCAGACCATCCTGCGCGCGCCAGGCGCCCGGCGACAGGCTGCCGCTGCCGGCGCGCGCGGCGTGGATGCGCAGACGTTCGCCATCGAGCTGCACCTCGGCCACCGGCCAGGGCTGGAAGGCGCGCACCTTGCGCGCCAGCACCGCCGCCGGCTCACCGAGATCCAGCCGCGCCTCGGCCTTGTCCAGCTTGTGTGCGTAGGTGACACCCTCCGTAGGCTGGGCGACTGGCGCCGGCAACTGGCCCGCGGCCAGCGCCTGCAAGCCCTCCGCCAGCAGCGCCGCACCCAGGCTGGCGAGCCGGTCGTGCAGGCTGGCCGAGGTGTCGTGCTCGTCGATGGCGCATGCGCGGCTGAGCAGCACGGGGCCGGCGTCGAGGCCGGCTTCCATCTGCATCAGGCACACACCGGTGTGTTGATCGCCCGCCAGCAGCGCGCGCTGGATCGGTGCCGCCCCGCGCCAGCGCGGCAGCAGGCTGGCATGCACGTTCCAGCAACCGTGCGGCGGAATCGCCAGCACCGCGCGCGGCAGGATCAAGCCATAAGCCACCACGATCACAAGATCCGGCGCCAGCGCAGCCAGGGCCGCCTGCGTGTCCGCATCCTTGAGCGTTTCCGGCTGGCGCACCTCGATGCCCGCCTGCAGGGCACGCTGCTTGACCGGCGAGGGCGTCAGCTGCCGACCGCGCCCGGCCGGCCGATCGGGTTGCGTGTACACCGCCAGGAGCTCATGGCCGGAGGCCAGTACGGCATCCAGGCAGGGCACGGCAAACTCCGGCGTGCCGGCGTAGACCAGACGCAAAGGGCGCGCGCTCGTCATCAGCGCGCGGCTGCGCCGGCAGGCGCTGCCTGACGCCGCCGCTTCTCCAGCTTGGAGCGCACCATCTGCCGCTTCAGGGGCGACAGGTAATCGACGAAGACCTTGCCATCCAGATGGTCCATCTCGTGCTGGATGCACACCGCCAGCAGGCCATCCGCATCCACGCTGAAGGGCTTGCCCTCACGATCCAGCGCGCTCACGCGGATACGCTCGGCACGCTCCACGTCGGCAAAGATCCCCGGCACCGAGAGGCAGCCTTCCTGGCAGGTCTGCACGCCGTCGCGCGCGACGATCTCCGGATTGATGAACACCAGCGGCTGGTTCTTGTCCTCGCTGACGTCGATCACCATGAAGCGCAGGTGCACATTGACCTGCGTCGCAGCCAGCCCGATTCCCGGCGCCGCGTACATGGTCTCGAACATGTCGGCGATCAGCGCGCGCAAGGCGTCATCGACCTGGGCCACCGGCTTGGCCTTGGTGCGCAGGCGCTCATCGGGAAACTCAAGGATTGGCAACAAGGCCATGGCATGACTTCCATCAGCAGCAAAGCCGGCGAAGGATAGTGCGTCCAGCGTGAATGCCGCACCTTGCGCGGTGGCGGAGGCGCTGGGCAGGCGCACCGCTGCTTTGCGCTGGATCGCCACGTCGCAGCGATTGTGGCCGAGAGAGGCCATGCAGCGGCGTCACGCTGATCGCACGCCGGGTGAAGTTCACGCGCCTTGATTTCTGGTTCGCGCGCCTCTCGGCCGACACACTTGTGGCTTGCTCAGCGTCTCCGCTGGTTATTGGCTAGCATTTCGGCATCGAATAGACGAGGGATCCAAGATGCTGGTGGCAGGACTATTGATGTTGGGCAGCGTAACTTCGGCGGCACCGGTGCCGCTGGAGGATTTCGCCAAGCGCCAGGAGATCTTCGATATCGAACTGTCGCCGGATGGCAAGCACCTCGCGTTGACGGTGCCGCAGAGCGACAAGGAGACATCGCTGCTCATTCTGGACACTGCAACGCTGAATCCGACCGGCTCCTTGCGCTCAGGCGACAACATGCTGGTGGGCAGCTTCTGGTGGGACGACAACAACCGGGTGGTCGTTTCGGTGGCGCAGAAATTCGGGGGCTTCGACCAGCCTCTTGCGACTGGCGAGCTGGTGGCCATCAATGCCGATGGCACCGGCATCACCAAGCTCTTCGGGGCGCGCGGTTCAACGCAGACCGGCTCCAACATCACCGGCCGTGGCAGCGACCAGGGCTTTGGCTTCGTCATTGACCCGCTGCCTGACGTAGAAGATCGAATCATTGTCGGCGTGACGCCCTTCTCCAGCGAAGTGCCATACACCGATGTGTATTCGATGGACACCCGCTCCGGGCGGCGCAAGAAGCTGGCGCGTGCGCCGATCCGCGGCTCTGACTTTCTGCTCGATCAGCAAGGCGAGCTGCACTACGCAGCCGGCACCACCAGAGATGGCCTGCAGCAGCTGTATCGCTTCGTGGACGGCGAATGGAAGTTGGTCAATGACGAGGCGGACAGCGGCCGCGAGATCTGGCCCTTGCTGATTACCGATCAAGGCGTTTATGCCGAGATCGCCGAAGGCGGGCCCTCACGCATGGTGCGCTGGGACCCGGACACCGGCGAAGAGAGCCTGATCTATCAGGGTCGAGTCGCTGATCCCAGCCGCTTGTATACGACGCCAGATGGCAAGGCACTGCTCGCCGTCGGCACGGCCGAAGACCGTGCAGGGCTGCATTTGGTGGCCACGGATCACAACATGGCCAAGGTCATCGGCACGCCCGGCAAGCAGTTTGTCGGCCAGCTGGTTCGGCCGAACAGTTACTCACGCGATGGCCAGGTGGCATTGCTCGAAGTCAGCAGCGATCGCAATTCCGGCGAGTTCTATCTGTTCAATCTCAAGACCCGCGAAGCTCGCTTCCTGCTGCCGCGTGATTCCTGGCTGGACCCGGAGACCATGGGCGAGTTGCGCCCGATCACGCTGAAGAGCCGCGATGGCAAGGACCTGCACGGCTATCTGCAGTTGCCGCCGGGCTCGGACGGCAAGAATCTGCCGATGATCGTGTTGCCGCATGGCGGACCGCATGGCGTGCGTGATTTCTGGCGCTTTGGTCGCGATCTGCAGATGCTGGCCAGTCGCGGCTATGCCGTGCTGCAGATCAACTTCCGCGGTTCCGGCGGCTATGGCGAGGATTTTGAGATCGCCGGACATCGCCAATGGGGTCGGGCGATGCAGGACGATGTGACCGACGCCACGCGCTGGGCCATCGAGCAAGGCCATGCCGATCCGGATCGCATCTGCATCTACGGCGCCAGCTATGGCGGTTACGCGGCGCTGATGGGCGCCGCGCGTGAGCCAGACCTCTATCGTTGCGCGGTGAGTTACGTGGGCGTCACCGATCTGAAGCTGATGTACCGCGAGGGCGATATTGCCGAGCGCGCTTATGGTCGGGCCTTTCTGGACCGTGTGCTGGGCGGCGACGAGGCCGAGCTTGCCGCCAATTCACCGGTCAGCCATGCCGACAAGATCAAGGCCGCGGTGATGCTGGTCCACGGTGGCGAGGACTTCCGCGTCCCCATCTCCCATGCCGAGCGCATGCGCGATGCGCTCAAGGCGGCGGGCAAGGAGCCGGAATGGTTCGTCAAGCCGAAGGAAGGCCACGGCTTCTACCGCCAGGAGCACGTGCAGGAATTGAATCAGCGATTGATCGCCTTCTTCGACCAGCACATCGGCAGCAAGGAATAAGCGGCTGTACGAGGCTGCCGCCAGCGCCGCTGGCGCAGCCTCGGAACGGTCAGGCCGCGGCAGGCAGATCGAAGACCAGCACTTCCGCGCCCACGCCGCCGGCGATTTCCACCAGCGGCTCCTGCTCCAGGATCAGCGCATCGCCGGCCTGCAGGCGCTGGCCGTTGACCAGCAGGCTGCCACGCGCCAAGTGCACATAGCCGAGCCGCCCTGGCGCCAGCGTCAGTGCGGCACGCTCCTCGCCATCGAAGAGCCCGGCGTACATGCGCGCATCCTGCTGCATGGTGAGCGACTCCTCGGCGCCGTCGGGGCTGACGACGAGGCGCAGGCGGCCACGCTTCTCCAGTGTCGGAAACGCGCGCTGCGCGTAGCCGGGCGGGCTGCCGTAGCGTGACGGGATGATCCAGATCTGCAGGAAGTGGGTCAGCCCGGTGTGATCGTTGAACTCCGAGTGCTGTACGCCGGTGCCGGCGCTCATCCGCTGCACTTCACCGGGGACGATACGCACCTTGTTGCCCAGCGAATCCTGGTGCGCGAGCGCGCCTTCCAGCACGTAGCTGATGATTTCCATGTCGCGGTGGCCGTGGCGGCCGAAGCCGCTGCCGGCGACGATGCGGTCCTCGTTGATCACGCGCAGCGGGCCAACCTGCATGTGGGCCGGGTCGTGGTACTCGGCAAAGGAGAAGCTGTGCCAGGAATCCAGCCAGCCGTGTTGGGCATGACCGCGATCCTGGGCGGCGCGCAAGCGGATCATCGTGGGTCTCCGGGATGGATGTGACCGAGATTGTGCCGGGCCGCCTCGTTGCAAGTGATGCAAGGAACTGAGGCCAGCGTTCGCAATCTTCGAACGCCGCCTGCCCTGGGGGTGGGGAAGGACGGTGCGCAGCATCGATCCGGCGTGTGCACCGATTGCGCACGACTGCGTTGCCGAGCTCAAGGCAAGTCGGGGGTCGCCATGCGTGTCATAGCTCTGTTGTGTGGGTGCCTGCTGGCGCCGAGTGCCGAGGCCGCCTCTGGCTGCGACGATCTGCGCGGCTTTCCGATCAATCAGAACGTGCAGTGGTCACAGGTGTGGACGGCGCTCGATCAGGCCGCCGGTTGCGGCAGCAATTGCCACGACAGCAACAGTCAGTCCGGGGATCTGGACCTGTCCAGCCCGGCCATCTCGATCTACTTTCTGGTCGCGCAGGCGAGCAGCCAGAATCCGGCGGTGCCACGGGTGGAGCCGGGCAATCCGCGCGCTTCTTTGCTGCTGCAGAAGATCGGCTGCGCGCAACCGGATGTCGGCGGTCCGATGCCGCCGGGCTCGACGCGGCTGCCGCTGGCCGTGCAGGGCCTGATGTACGACTGGATCGAGCAAGGCGCTTATGGCGAGAACCCGGCCGATCCCATTGCCCGCGATTTCATGTTTCGGGCGGGCATGGAGTCGATCCGGATTTACTGAACACGTGTACGCGGCGGATTGACGCCCGCGGCCGCGCCATGTCGAATGCGCGCGCCGCATCTCCATCCCAAGGATCCCATGTCGACCCACGCCGACTTGCGCCATGACTGGTCGCGCGAGGAAATCCTCGCGCTCTACGAATTGCCGCTGCTGGAACTGGTTTATCGCGCCGCCGGCGTGCATCGCCAGCACTTCGATCCGCAAGCCGTGCAGGTGTCGACGCTGTTGTCGATCAAGACCGGCGCATGCCCCGAGGACTGCGCCTACTGCCCGCAGTCGGCGCACTACCGGACCGGGCTCAAGGCCGAGCGACTGATGTCGCTCGATGAAGTGCGCGCCAAGGCCGCGCAGGCCAAGGCACAGGGCGCCACCCGTTTCTGCATGGGTGCAGCCTGGCGCGCACCCAAGGACAAGGATCTGGACGCGGTCTGCGCGATGGTCGCCGAGGTGCGGGCCCTGGGCCTGGAGACCTGCGTCACCGCCGGCATGCTGACGGCAGCTCAGGCCGAGCGCCTCAACGCGGTGGGCCTGGACTACTACAACCACAATCTGGACACGAGCCCGGAGTTCTACGGCCAGATCATCACCACGCGCGACTACGACGATCGCCTGCACACGCTCGCCGCGGTGCGCGAAGCGGGCATGAAGGTGTGCTGCGGCGGCATCGTCGGCATGAACGAATCGCGCCAGGATCGCGCCGGCCTGCTGCAGGCGCTGGCCAACTTGAAGGTGCATCCGGAAAGCGTGCCGATCAACATGCTGGTGCGCGTCGAAGGCACGCCCCTGGCCGATGCTGAGCCGCTGGATCCGCTGGAGTTCGTGCGCACCATCGCGGTGGCGCGTCTGCTGATGCCGGCTTCGATGCTGCGCCTCTCGGCCGGTCGCGAGGGCATGGACGAGGCTTTGCAGGCCCTGTGCTTCCTGGCTGGCGCCAACTCGATCTTCTACGGCGAGAAGCTGCTGACCACGCCCAATCCAGAGACCGACGCCGATCGCCAGCTGTTCGCCCGTCTGGGCCTCAAGCCCATGCCGCTGCCGGGGGCCGTGGCCGCCTGAGATGAGCCTACGCCCCGATCTGCAGCAGCGCGCGGCGGCGCGGCTGGCACAGCGCGAGGCGGAGGGCTTGCGACGGCGTCTCCGCGTCCACGCGGCGACGCGCCCGGGCTGGATCCGCCACGGCCAGCGCGAGTGCGTGGATTTCGGCAGCAATGACTACCTCGGCCTGGCCCAGGATCGACGCCTGCAGAGCGCGCTGCGCGCCGCTGCCGAACTCGGCGTCGGCGCGCGGGCCTCGCATCTGCTCGGTGGCCATCGCCACGAGCATGCCGCGCTGGAGGAGGCCCTGGCCGATTGGCTGGGCCTGCCCGCAGTGCTCTTGTGTTCAACCGGCTACATGGCGGCGCAAGCCGCGCTGGTGGGCTTGCTGGGACGCCATGATCTGGTCGTGCAGGACCGTCTCAATCACGCCTGTCTGCTGGATGGCGCGCGTCTCGCCGGCGCCCGGCTGCTGCGTTATGCGCATGCCGATGCCAGCGCCGCCGAGGCGCTGCTGCAGGCGCAGCCGGAACGCGCCGCCATGCTGGTCACAGACAGCGTGTTCAGCATGGATGGCGATGTGGCGCCGTTGCCGGAGCTGGCGGCTGTGGCGCACCGGCACGGCGCCTTGCTGATGCTGGATGAGGCACACGGACTGGGCGTGCTCGGCGCGCAAGGCCGTGGCGCGGCCGCGCTGTGCGGATTGGATGCCGGCAGTGCGCCGCTGCGCCTGTGCACTTTCGGCAAGGCCCTGGGCAGCTTCGGTGCTGCGCTGGTGGCCACACCCACGCTGATCGAGGCGATCCAGAACTTCGGCCGCAGCGCGATCTACACCACCGCCATGCCGCCGGCGCTCGCCGCCGTCACCCTGACCGCCGTGCAACTGGCTCGCGCCGCGGATGGCGAGCGCGCCCAGCTCGGCCTGCTGATCCAGGCCCTGCAGCGTGGCGCGCAGCAGCTGCAGCTGCCTTTGGCGCCCAGCCCCAGCCCGATCCAGGCCCTGCTCTGCGGCACTGCCGCACGCGCCGTGGACTGCGCGCAAGCCATGCTGGAGGCCGGCTTCCACGTGCCTGCCGTCCGCCCACCCACTGTACCCGCCGGCAGCGCGCGACTGCGCATCAGCCTCTCGGCCGCGCACCAGGTGCAGGATGTGGAGCGCTTGCTGGAGGCACTGTCATCGTGGTGGCGACGGCATGGGGTCTGAGCATGCGACGGGCGGCGCGCCGCGACCGGCCGGCCCAATCAGGCGCCGCGCCCTGGCACCGCACCTGGGCGCGTACACCACGCGCCCTGCGCTTGTCTGGCCTCGCGCAGGGCACGGCCTCGGCCTGGCTGCATCGATCCGGCCTACAATCGCCGCATGAATCGATCCGACCAGGCGCTGCTGGATCTGCTTGCCCTGTACCGGCTGTGTGGCGGCGGCAGCGTGAGCTGTCTGCGGGCGCTGGAGCAGCACGGCGAGGCAGCGGCGGCGCTGGCCGCAGCGCGGCGTGATCCGGCGTTGGCGGCGCGCTGGCCGGAGGCACGCGATGAAGCGGCCATCGATCTGGCCTGGTTGCGGCAGAACGGAGTGCACGCACTGGCGCATGCCGATCCGCGCTATCCGCCGCTGCTGCGGCGCATCCCCGATCCGCCGGCGCTGCTCTTCGTCCGCGGTGATCTGGACGCGCTGTGGGCGCCGCAGCTGGCCGTGGTCGGCTCCAGGCAGGCCACCGCTGGCGGGCTGGCAACGGCGCGCGATTTCGCCGCCACGCTGTGTGCCTCGGGCTTTGCCATCACCAGCGGCCTGGCGGCCGGCATCGACGCAGCGGCGCACGAAGGCGCCCTGGCGGCCGGTGCGTGGACGCTGGCGGTGCTCGGCACCGGCCCAGATCAGATCTACCCACCGCGTCACAAGGGCCTGGCCGAGCGCGTCGCGCAGAGCGGCGCCGTGCTCAGCGAGTTCCTGCCGCGCTCACCCGCGCGCCGCAGCCATTTCCCGCGTCGCAATCGGATCATCAGCGGACTGGCGCTGGGCACCCTGGTGGTCGAAGCCGGCCTGGCCTCGGGCTCGCTGATCACCGCGCGCGGCGCGATCGAACAGGGGCGCGAGGTCTTCGCCATCCCCGGCTCGATCCACAACCCGCTGGCCAAGGGCTGCCATCAGCTGATCCGCGAAGGCGCCAAGCTGGTGGAGAGCGCGCAGGAGATCCTGGTCGAGTTGTCGCCGCTGGTGGCGGAGTGGCGCGACTCCCTGCGCGCGCTGCCGGCTGCGCAGGGCGAGAGCGGCCCGGTCGCGTTCGAGAATGTGTCGCGTGAGGTCGGCGATGACCCTGATTACGCAGAGCTGCGACGCGCGCTGGGCTATGACCCGGTGCCCATGGATGCCCTGGTGAATCGCACTGGATTGACCGTCCCAGTCCTTTCCAGCATGCTGCTGCGCATGGAATTGGATGGTGAGGTGGTCTGCAATCCGGGCGGCACCTACAGCCGCAGCATTGGATCAAGGTGATGAAAGAAGACGTCCTCGACGTTCTGCTTTACCTCTTCGAAAACCTCATGGTCGACGGCCCGGACGGCGATCCGGATCGCGATTCCCTCCAGAGCTCCCTGCTCGAAGCCGGTTTCAGCCCCCAAGAGATCAGCAAGGCCTTCACCTGGCTCGATGAGCTGGCCGAAGTGCGTCCGCAAGTGGCTCCGCAGGCCATCGACGCAGGCGGCCCGGTGCGCATGCTGGCGCCGCTGGAGGAAGCCAAGCTTGAGCCTGAGGCCTGGGGCTTCCTGATGTTCCTCGAACAACAGGGCGTGCTCTCACCGGCGCAGCGCGAACTGGTGCTGGAGCGGGTGCTGGCGCTGGATGTGGACACGGTGGACGTGGACGAGCTCAAGTGGCTGGTGCTGATCGTGCTGTTCAACCAGCCCGACCAGGAAGCCGCCTACGCCTGGGTCGAGAACCTCGTCTTCGAGCACGACGAGACCGTGCACTGAGCGCAAGGCTGGCGCGGCCTGCGTCCAGCCCCCAGCCCTCCGCTCTCCAGGTTCAGTCGCTGACCACTTCCTCGCGTTCCAGGCGGCCGTCGACAAAGACCAGGCGACGCACCAGCTGATTGCTGCCGCGATCGTAGATCCATTCTTCGACTTCGATCTCGACCGCCACCACCTGATCGGGATGCACGCGCCGATAGACCACCGCGTTGCGTTTGCTGATGTCCTGCGGTTCACCGCAGGTCTTGCGCACTTCGTAACGGGTCATGCCCTCGTACACGAGATCGTTGCCGCAGCGCATGGCCAGCGCCGGTGCAGAGAAGGCGGACAACAGCAGGCAAGCGAGCAGGCGCAGGCGAGTCATGCGAGAGATTCCCAAGCGATCCGATGGTGGACGACAGCGCGACTGAGAACCCGCGCTGCCGGGAAAGTTTCGCATGCCGACCTGAATGCTTCGCGGCTTAGGCGAAGGGTCGGGATTGGGGATTGGAGGCTGAGGGCTGGGGCGCGTTGCGGGTGGGGTTTGCGAGTCGCAAAGGCCCGAAGCTGGCGATGGCCCTGTAGGCGCGCCCTTGGGCGCGATAAGGATCTGGCCTCAGTGTGGGGCCTGATCGCGCGCAAGCGCGCTCCTACGAAAAGCCCGAAGCTGGCGGCCCTGCAGGCGCCCGATTGCCGCACCCTGCCAGCAAGGCGCCCCAGCCCCCAATCCCCAGCCCCGCTTCACCACCCACCACTTACCACTTACCACTTACCACCAACCCCTCACTTCTTCTTCGCCAAGGCAGCAGCGAAGGCATCCGCGAACGCGCTGTTGCCGGGGGCTGGCGTGCTGCGGTTGTCGCGGGGGCGATCGCGGGCGGGTTCGGGGCGTCGCTCGCGGTTGGGCTCGGAGCGCGATTCCGGCCGGCCAGCCGGACGCTCGCGTGCTGCCTCGTGACGGCGCTCGCCGCCGCGGGCGTCGCGCTTCTCGCCGGGGCGTGACTCAGGCCGTTCGCCGGGGCGCGTCTCGCGGCGTTCACCAGGGCGCGCTTCGCGGCGCTCGCCGCCGGCATCAGGCTTGCGCGCATCGGTGCGCGCTCCCGCGGCGGGCGGGCGTGGCGCGCCTGGGCGGGCGCCTTCGTGGCGCGGCCGTGGGGCGGCCTCGCGCTCGGCGGGGCGGGCGGCTTCGCGTTCGGCGCTGAGCTTGAGCGAGAGCCCCACGCGCTTGCGCGCCAGGTCCACTTCGAGCACGCGCACCTTGACGATCTGGCCGGCCTTGACCACTTCGCGCGGATCCTTGACGAAGCGCTCGGACAACTCGCTGACATGCACCAGACCGTCCTGGTGTACGCCGATGTCGACGAAGGCGCCGAAGGCGGCGACATTGGTCACCACGCCTTCCAGCACCATGCCCACCACCAGATCCTTGAGCTCGGTGACGCCTTCGGCAAAGCGCGCCGTCTTGAACTCAGGACGCGGATCGCGGCCGGGCTTTTCCAGCTCGCGCAGGATGTCGCGCACGGTGGGCAGGCCAAAACGCTCGTCGACGAAATCTTCGGCACGCAGCTTGGCCAACACTGCGTGATTGCCGATCAGTGCACCCACCGGCAGACTGGTGTGGCTGGCGATGCGGGTGACCACCGGGTAAGCCTCGGGATGCACCGAGGAGGCATCCAGCGGCTCGGCGCCATCGCGGATGCGCAGGAAGCCAGCCGCTTGCTCGAAGGTCTTGGGACCGAGCCGCGGCACATCCAGCAGGCGCTGGCGGGAGGCGAAGGCGCCGTGCTTGTCACGCCAGTGCACGATGCTCTCGGCAACGCCGCTGCTGAGCCCAGACACGCGCGCCAGCAAGGGCACCGAGGCGGTGTTCAGATCCACGCCGACGGCGTTGACGCAATCCTCGACCACCGCATCCAGACGTTGCCCCAGCTTCACCTGATTGACGTCGTGCTGGTACTGGCCGACACCGATCGACTTGGGATCGATCTTGACCAGCTCGGCCAGCGGATCCTGCAGGCGACGCGCGATCGAGACCGCGCCGCGCAAGGACACGTCGAGATTGGGGAACTCGCGCGCGGCCAGTTCCGAGGCGCTGTACACCGAGGCGCCGGCTTCGCTGACGATGGTCTTGGCCAGCCTGAGGTCCGGGTTGCGGCGCAGCAGTTCGGCGACGAAGTCATCGGTCTCGCGCGAAGCGGTGCCGTTGCCGATGGCGATCAGCGCCACCTGGAACTGGCGGCAGGCGGCGGCCAGCGCGCGCAGCGACTCCTCGCGCTGGTTCTGCGGTGGATGCGGATAGATGGTGCCGGTGAAGAGCAGCTTGCCGGTGGCATCGACCACCGCCACCTTGACCCCGGTGCGCAAGCCCGGATCCAGGCCCATTACCGATTTTGGACCCGCCGGCGAGGCCAGCAGCAGATCCTTGAGATTGCTGCCGAACACGCCGATGGCATCGGCCTCGGCGCGCTCGCGGATGGTCGAGCTGAGATCCAGGCTCAGGCGCACGTGCAGCTTGTAGCGCCAGGTCTGGCGGCAGGTCTCCTGCAGCCAGGCATCGGCAGCACGGCCGCGCTGTTCGATGCCAAAGCGCAGCGCCACGCGGCCGGCGGCATAGGCATGCGCGGCGTCGAGCAGGGTCGGATCCTCATCGCCCGGCGCACCGGGACGACGCGCCTTGATCGGTTCGATGTCGAGGTCCAGCACGCCTTCGGCGCGGCCGCGGAACAAGGCCAGCGTGCGATGCGAGGGAATGCTCTCCAGGGCGTCGACGAAATCGAAGTAGTCGCGGAACTTGGCGCCATCGTGCTGTTTGCCTTCCACCACCTTGGCGCGGATGCGGCCCTGGTGGAACAGCCAGTCGCGCAGCTCGCCGACCAGGCTCGGATCCTCGCTGAACTCCTCGACCAGGATCGAGCGCGCGCCGTCCAGCGCAGCCGCGCCGTCGGCCACGCCCTTGCTGGCGTCGATGTAGCTTGCCGCAGCCTGCTCGGGCACCAGGGTGGGATCGGCGAGCAGGCCTTTGGCCAGCGGCTCCAAGCCGGCTTCGCGCGCGATCTGCGCCTTGGTGCGGCGCTTGGGCTTGTACGGGAGGTACAGGTCTTCCAGCCGCGCCTTGGTTTCGGCGGCCTCGATGTCGGCGCGCAGGCCCTCGCTGAGCTTGCCCTGCTGCTCGATGCTGGCGAGCACTGCGGCGCGGCGCTCTTCCAGTTCACGCAGGTAGCCCAGGCGCTCGGTCAGATTGCGCAGCTGGGTGTCGTCCAGCCCGCCGGTGACCTCTTTGCGGTAGCGCGCGATGAAGGGCACGGTGGCGCCTTCATCGAGCAAGGCAACGGCGGCGCGTACCTGTTCTGGACGCGCGCCGATCTCGGCAGCGATGCGCTGGTCGATCGGGGGTAGGGCCATGGCTTTTTGAACCTGAATGTGGGATCGGAGGGCGGCGCCGCCGGCGCCGCGCACGGCTCAGCCGAGCAGTTGCCGGTTGAGGGTGTAGGTGCCGGTCAGCGTGGCCTGGGCCAGGATGTGGCCGTGGGCCGCCGCCAGGGCATCCTTGGCGGTGAAGCGGGCCGGCAGTTCCAGCTGGGTGAGATCGAGTGCATACAGCCGGAAGTGATAGTGATGCAGACGCTCGTCATTCCACGGCGGGCAGGGGCCGTCGTAGCCCAGGTAGTCGCCATCGCCCATGAACATGGTGTAGTCGTTGACGCCTTGCCGGGTGCCGGCAGGCCCAGGTGGCTGGCGCTTGCCGCCGGCATGGATGCCGCGCGCACAACTGCCGGCGGCAATGTTGCGCAGCGCGCCGGGGATGTCCGCCATGACCCAGTGAATGAAGTCCTGGCGCGGCAGATCGGCGGCGATGCTGCGGCCTTCCTTGTTGACATCGTCGAACACGGTGGGCACGTCGTCGTCGACGCAGATCAGCAGGAAGGAGGCCGTTCCGGCCGGCACCTCGGACCATTCCAGGTGCGGATTCTCGTTCTCCCCGTAGGCCATCGGCGCCGTTGCGGAGGGTGCACCGAAGGCATAACGGCTGGGAATCGGGGCCAGATGCGCAAAACTATCGCTGCGGATCTTCACGGGCTTGCTCCTCGACGGCATGGGCCGGCCGCACAGGCCGACCCGGGGCAGATCAATCGTAACCAAAAGCCTTGATGGCCGGCTGCAACAGGCGGAAGGACTTGCCCAGGGCGCTGGTGTACTGGCGCCAGCGCTCCGCCTCCAGGCGATCCGGCAGGCCGGCCAGCGCGGTGCGCGGGGCGATGCCCAGCTCCAGGCTGTCCTCGGCCAGGTTCAGCGCATGGGCCAGGGTGGCGCGCGCCGCCGGCACGCCGGCCTCGATGTCCTCGGCGCGCAGCACATGCACCGCCAGACCGGCGCTGCTGCGCATGCGATCCAGGTGCTGGTACTGCCGCGCCAGGTAATTCGCTGCCAGCTCCAGATGCGGGATCGGGCGCACCGGCATGCCGCCATAGGCCAGCCAGTTGACCAGGGCGTCGCGCGGATCGCGCAGGACCACCAGCACCCGCGCATGCGGCAAGGCTGCGGAGAGCGCCGCGTACTGCGGCCATTCCAGGCTGGGCAGCACGTCCACCGCCTGGCGGCCGCTGGGCGCACGCAGACGCTCGAAGGCGCGCCAGTAGCGCCGGCGGAACACGCGCAGCTGGTTCTCGCTGAGACCTTGTTCGAGCAGCGCGCGCTGATCGATGGCCAGACCATCGCGACGCGCTTGCGGCGTGAGCCGATCGAGCAAGGGCAGCAGACGCGGATCGCGCCCGATCAGGCGCACCAGATTCTCGCCACCCGCGCCCGGCACCATCGGCACGAAGACCAGCGGGCGCGGCGTGCCTTCCACCGGCAGCGGCATCGGCAACTCGCGCGGCGCACCCAGCGGATCGAGCAGGGCCGGCATGCGCATGGGCGGGAACATGCTGTGCAAGGCCATCCACGCGGTGACCGCGCTCTCGCCATCCTGACGGCGATCGGCGGCATAGCCGAGCAGGAAGGCGCGGGTCGGTCGCAGATTGGGATCCAAACTTTCGGCGGGCAGGCCTTCCAGCGCCTGCACGCTGGCGCCGGCGCGGCCGTCGTAGAGCTCATAGGCGGCGCCCAGCACGATGGCCTTCACATTGCCCGGCTCCAGCGCCAGGGCGCGCTCGGTGGCCTGTCGCGCCTCGTCGTAGAGCTTGAGGTGCTCGGCCGCCAGGGCATGTTCGGCGTGCGCGGCGGCCAGCGTCGGATGGGCGAGGGCGAACTCGCGCGCCACCGCCAGGATGTCGTCCTCGCGCCGCAGGCGTTGCAGGATGTTGAGGCGGTACTGCCACAGCTCGGCCACCGCGCCACCGGCGCACAGCTCGGCCAGCAAGGCCAGCGCCGCCTCCTGATCGCCGCCCAGTTCGATGGACTGGGCCAAGCCCAGCAGCACGCGCCCATCGTCCGGCACGCGCTTGCGCAATCGCTCGAAACCCTGCCGGGCTTCGGCGAAACGACCCACGGCCAGAGCCAGTTCGGCCAGGCTGCGCTGGGTGGGCGCATCCTGCGGCTTCAGCGCCGCCAGACGATCCACCGTGGCCATCGCCGCGCCGCGATCGCGATCGGCCAGCTGGGCGCGGGCGAGCAGTTGCAGCACAGCCGGGTTGTTGGCTTCCAGCGCGATGGCGTTTTCCAGCGCCTTGCGCGCGAAGCTGTGGTGACCCTGCGCCATCAGCACCATGCCGATTGCCGCCTGCGCACGGGCATCGCGCGGCGCCACGGCGATGGCCTGCTGCGCGTGGCGCAAGGCGCTTTCCAGATCGCCGCGCGCATAAGCCACCTGGGCCAGGCCGACCAGCGCCTGCGGGTCATGCTCGTTGGCGCGCAGGGCGGTCTTGAAGCGGGTTTCGGCGGCATCCAGCTGGCCCTGACCCACGCTCAGCTGGGCCAGCAGCGTGTGGCTGCGCGCCCAGTTTGGATCCAGCGCCGCCGCACGCTCGAGCAACTCGGCGGCGCGCTGCACATCACCCTGCTGGCTCAGCACCAGGGCGTAATTGACCAGATACATGGGCTGGTCGGGGCCGTGGTCGACAGCGCGCTTGAAGTGGCTGCGCGCGCCCAAAAGGTCACCACGGCGCGCCAGCACCACCGCGTACAGGTTCAGCGCATCGGCGTCCTCGGGCTGCTCGACCAGGCGTTCGCGCAAGGCGGATTCGGCCGCTTCCAGCTGGCCTTGATCGATCAGGGTACGAATGGCTTCCATCGAAGATTCCGCAACGGCTTTGGGCCGCCTCCTGAAGGCAGGGGCAGCGACAACGGGCCGCGGAGAATAGCCGGATTTGCCGAAAGCCACGTCCACCGCCGGCCGTGGCCGGCCATGCCAGAATCCAGGCCTGCCCGAGCGAGGCCCCATCGTGAGTGATCCCTTTGCTTTGCCCGAGGCCGCGCTGGCGGCCTACCTGGAAGAGCGGCTGCCCGGCTTTCGCGGCCCCTTGCGCGCCACCAAGTTCAAGGGTGGGCAATCCAATCCCACTTATCTGATCGAGGCCGCCTCCGGACGCAGCGTGCTGCGTCGCAAGCCGCCCGGCCCGCTGCTCGCCTCCGCCCATGCCATCGATCGTGAGTACCGCGTGCTGCAGGCGCTGCACGGCGGCGCGGTGCCGGTGGCGAGACCATTGCTGCTGTGCACCGACGATGCGGTGATCGGCAGCTGGTTCTATCTGATGGAACACGCCGATGGCCGGATCTACTGGGATCCCGCCCTGCCGGAGATCGAGCGCGCGCAGCGCGGCGCCTACTACGCCGAGATCGTGCGCGTGCTGGCGGCCTTGCACGCGGTGGACGTGGCGGCAGTGGGCCTGGCCGATTTCGGCAAGCCGGGCAACTACTTCGCCCGCCAATTGCACCGCTGGACCGAGCAGTACCGCGCCAGTGAAACCCAGTCGCTGGCACCGATGGAGGCGCTGATCGCCTGGCTGGGCGCTCATGTGCCGGCCGACGACGGCCGCATCGCGCTGGTGCATGGCGATTACCGCATCGACAACCTGATCTTCGCCAAGGATGCGCCGCAGGTGATCGCGGTGGTGGATTGGGAGCTCAGCACACTGGGCCATCCCTTGGCCGACCTGGCCTATTTCTGCATGGCGCTGCGTCTGCCGCGCAATCCGGTGATCCCGGGCCTGGCCGGCATCGACCGCGCCGCCGAGGGCCTGCCCGAGGAAGCAGCGCTGATTGCCGCCTATCGCGCCGCTGGTGGCGTGGTCGACGCGCAGCAATGGCCCTTCGTGCTCGCCTTCAATTTCTTCCGCCTTGCTGCCATCGCCCAGGGCGTGGCCAAGCGCGCACTGCAGGGCAATGCCTCCAGCAGCAAGGCCGAGGCGACCGGACAGATGGTGCCGGTGATCGCCAGCCTGGGGTTGCAGGCAGCCATGTGCTGAGATGGTGCAAGTCGTTCCCATCGTCCCGCCACCTGCACGCAACGCGGCTGAGTCATCATAGGCGCCTCTTCGTTGCACGCCTTTGCCTATGTTTGCGCTTGCCACTCCCACCCATCACGCTTCCAAATCCGAGCACTACCGCGAACTCGCCGGCCAGGCCGAAGCCTTGCTGGCGGGTGAGTCGGATCGCATTGCCAATGCCGCCAATCTGTCGGCGCTGATCTTCCACAGCCTGCCCGATCTGAACTGGGCTGGCTTCTACTTCTACGACGGCCAGGAACTGGTGGTCGGACCCTTCCAGGGCAAGCCCGCCTGCGTGCGCATTCCCTTGCACAAGGGCGTGTGCGGGGCCGCGGCGCGGACCCGGCAGACCCAGCTGGTGCCTGACGTGGAAGCCTTTCCCGGTCACATCGCCTGCGATGCCGCATCGCGCTCGGAGATCGTGGTGCCCTTGCTGCGCGGCGGGGAACTTCTCGGCGTGCTCGACATCGACAGCCCGCTGTTGAATCGCTTCGATGAAGACGATCGCGCCGGCTTCGAGGCCTTGGCGGCCGTCTACCTGCGCGCGCTGGGATCGTGAAAGGAATCGCCATGGCCGAGAAAGACAAGATCCGCAATGTGGGCCCGAAAAGCGCGGCCTGGTTGCGCCAGATCGGAATCCGCAGCATTGATGACTTGCGCAAGGTCGGCAGCGTGGAGGCCTATCGGCGGGTCAAGGTCGCCGGCTTCAAGCCGACCCTGAACCTTCTGTACTCGATGGCCGGTGCCGAGGACGATGTGCACTGGACGCAGCTCAGCGAGGAGCGCAAGTCGGCGCTGGTGCTGGCCGCCGGTGAGATCGATCAGGTGCTGCTGGCGAAGAAGAAAGCCTTCCGCACCGGCGGCGCTGGTGGAATCGGCGAGGTGCTGGTGTCGCGCGCGCTGGAGAGCCGCGAGCCGGTGGACCATGAGGCACCGTCGGTGTCGGCGGGCGATGACGAGGGCTGAGCGTCTAGTCCTCGTCCTGTTGACGCTGTTGCTCGGCGCCTGCGCCAGCGCGCCTGCGCCGCGCCCCGCACCGCCATCCGCAGCAGCGCTGCCCAAGCCCGCGCTCAGCGCGCCCCATTCCAGCAAGGACATCGCCTTCCGCGCGCTCGGGCTGGTCGGCACGCCCTATGTGCGCGCCGGCAGCGATCCACGCGTGGGATTCGACTGCTCGGGCTTCGTGGTCTTCGTCTATCGCGATGTGTTGGGGCTCAGCCTGCCGCGCAACACTGCCGGCCAGTTCGAACTGCCCCGCCCGCGGCCGGAGCGGCATCAGCTGCGCACCGGTGATCTGGTGTTCTTCAACACCTCCGGCCGTGGTGTCTCACACGTGGGCATCTATGTGGGCGAGGGCCGCTTCGTGCATGCGCCCAATCACGGCGGCCGGGTGCGCCTCGACGCGCTGGACGATCGCTACTGGGCGAGCCGCTATCTCGGCGCACGCCGTCTCTTGGGATCCTGACGATGAGCCATGAAACCACCCAGGCGCTGGGCCGACCGCAAACCCTGAGCGAGGGCTGGCAGGCCTTGCCCGGGCAGGTGGACGATTGGCACGAAGGCTTGCAGCTGGGGCCGTTCCGGCTCAAGCGTCGCCTCGGCCAGGGCGGCATGGGCCTGGTCTGGCTGGCCGATCAGCTGAGCCCGCTGCGCCGCGAGGTGGCGATCAAGGTGATGCGCGCCGAGCGCCAGGGACCGATCGCCGAGGCCTGGTTCGAGGTCGAACGCCAGGCCTTGGCCCAGCTCAGTCATCGCGCCGTTGCGCAGATCTACGACGCCGGCCGGCTGCCGGATGGCGCGCTGTTCTTCGCCATGGAGTACGTGTCCGGACTGCCCTTCGACGAGTACTTGCGTCAGCACCAGCCCGGGCCCAAGGAACTGGCGCGTTTGCTGATCGAGGTCTGCGCCGGCGTGCAGCATGCGCATCAGCGCGGCCTGATCCATCGCGATCTCAAGCCGCTCAATATTCTGGTCGCCACCGGCGATGGCCCGGCGCAACCCAAGATCATCGACTTCGGCATCGCCATCAGCAGCGGCGGCGTGCCGGGCGGCAGCAGCCCCACGCGCATCGCCGGCACCGCCTCGTACATGTCGCCCGAGCAAAAGCAGCCGGGGCCGGAAGGCGTGGATGCGCGCACCGATGTGTATGCGCTGGGCGCCGTGCTGGCCGAGGCCTTGTGCCTGGGCGCCGGCTGGTCGCGCAGCGAGACCGACATCGACAGCACGGTGCTGCGCGACATCCTGAATCACAGTCTGGCGCGCAGCGAAGCAAGCACCGATCAGGCGGGCGCAAGCACCCCGCTGCTGAGCGATGTGGCGGCGTTGGCACGGATCAGCGCGCAGCCGGCCGAGTTGCGCGCGATTGCAGTCAAGGCCATGGCCACTGCACGCGAACAACGCTACGACAGCGCTGCCGCGATGGCCGAAGAACTGCAGCGCTGGCTGCGCCACGAGCCGGTCCAGGCGATGGCTGGCGGGCGCAGCTATCGCGTGCGTTGCTTCCTGCGCCGTCACGCCTGGCCCAGCGCGGTCGCCGCGCTGCTGGCGGTGGCGCTGATCGCCTTTGCCATCACCGCCAGCCTGCAGGCGCTGCGCATCGGTCGCGAAGCGGCGCGTGCCAACGCGGCGCTGGCCGAACTGGAGCAGGTTTCGAATTTCCAGGCCAGCCAGCTGTCGGCCATCGATGCCGCCGCGATGGGCGAGCGCCTCAAGGCGGACATCCTGCGTCGGCATGCCGAAGCCGGCGGCGATCAGGCGGCGATCGGCGCTGTGCTCGAGGCCGTCAACTTCACCGATGTGGCGTTGACCAGCCTCGATCAAAGCATCCTCGAACAGGCCATCGCCAGCATCGGCCGCGATTTCGCCGATCGCCCGGCGCTGCGCGCCCGCCTGCTGCAGAGCGTGGCGGTGACCCTGCTGGATCTTGGCCTGCTGGAGCGCGCCCAGAGCGTGCAGACCGAGGCGCTGGCGCTGCGCCAGCAGCACTTGGGGCCGCGCGATCCGGCCACCCTGGAGTCGCTGAACTGGATGGCCACCATCCTGCAGAACCAGGGCCAGCTGGCAGAAGCCGAGGCGCCCTTTCGGGAAGCGCTGGAAGGCCGCCGCGCGGTGCTCGGCGACGAGCATCCGGACACCATCGACTCGATCAGCAATCTGGGCCTGCTGCTGCATCTGACCGGGCGCTTCGCGGATGCCGAGGCGCTGTACCTGGAGGCGCTGGAAAAGTACCGCCGCGTGCGCGGGCCCGAGCATGCCTACACGCTGCAGGCGCTCAACAACCTGGGTGGCCTCAAGCGCGACCAGGGCAAGCTTGGCGAAGCCGAGGGCTATTGGCGCGAGGCGCTGGCGATCCGCCGCCGCCAGCTCGGTGACGATCATCCCGAGACGCTGATGTCGATCAACAACCTGTCCGCCTTGCTGCGCGATCAGGGCCAGTTCGATGCCTCCCTGGCGCTGGCCGAAGAGGTGGTGGAACGGGCGAGCCGGGTGCTGGGCGCCGAGCATCCGACCACGCTGGGTTACCTCAGCAATCTCGGCACCCTGTACACCAATCTGCAGCGCATGGGAGACGCCGATCGTGTGCTGGGCCAGGTCTATGCCGCCACCCGCAGCACGCTGGGCGAGCGCCATCCCAATCTGGCCAATGTGGCCGCCAACTGGGGCGCTCTCAAGCGCCGTCAGGGCGAGCTGGATCGCGCCATCGAGCTGGTGCGCGAGTCGCTGTCGATCCGCCAGGCGGTGCTCGGTCCGGCGCATCCGAACACCCTGATCGTGCAGGGCAATCTCGGCGATTTCCTGCGCGAGCAGGGCGATGTCGCCGGCGCGATCGACATGCTGGAAGAGGCACTGGCTCACGGCCGGCAAAGCTTGACGCAGAACCTGAGCGATCGCCTGGTGCTGATCGAACTGCGGCTGGCGCGCGCCCTGCTGGAAAGCCGCGATGCCGCGTCCAAGGCCCGCGCAAGCGAACTGCTCGCCAGCGCCGAGCGCGGCCTGCAGGCGCAGGCAGAGCCGCATCCAGCCGATCTCGAACTCCTGGCCACGGTGCAGGCCCTGGCCAAGGAGGCGCACTGATGAAGCGGCGGGAATTGGCGATCAGACGACGGTTGATGCCAAGGGGCGCAGAGTAGGCAAAGGACGCAAAGGCGACTTGGGAACCTCTGAACAAGTCAGAGGTTCCGCCGGCCAGGGAGGGCCCGCAAGTCAAGCACGCAAGGGATTGATTTGGGCAAGCCAAGTCCGGACATGCGCCGGACTCAAGCGTGGGCTGACAAGTCCAGGGTGGACTTGTTCAGACCTTCCCTTGGCAGGGTCGATGGCGCAACCGCGCCGCGCTTGCCGCCGTCATCGCATGCATGCCAGAGTGGGATCGGCAGATCCACCGGGAGAGGCACATGGATCGGAACATGCCGGCGCTGGCCGATGCTGGCTTGCGCCTCGACAGGCAGCTCGCCGACGCCGAGCAGGCCAGACGGCTGGCCTTGTGGCAGCGGATTGCCGCGCATCCCTTCACTGCACCGACTCAGGCCATCGACTTCACGCGCCGCCTGATGCACGCACAAGGCTGGTCGCGGCGCGAGGCGGAGGCGGCCATCCTCGAGTACCGCCGCTACGCCTACTTGAGCGCGATCAGCACCACGCCGCTGACGCCCAGCGCAGCCGTCGATGAAGTCTGGCATCTGCATCTGCTCGACAGCTTCGACTACTGGCGCCGCTGGTGTCCTGTGGTCCTGCAGCAGGACTGGCATCACCGCCCCAGCCAGGGCGGCGCTGCCGAGGCCAGCCGCCATCGCGAGCAATACGCCGAGACCCTGGCCCTGTACGAAGCCTGCTTCGGCACGCCACCGGCGCGCTGGTGGCCTGGCCCCAGGGATCCGCAGGCGCCGCGCTGGCGCCGCGTCGATCTGCGCCGCCACTTCGTGCTGCCGCGCCCCCGCTGGCCGGCGGCCGCTGCGGGCCTGGGACTGCTGCTGGGCCTGATCTGGACGCACCAGGCGATGGCCTTGCCGGCCAATCCCCTGGACTGGACGGGGCCGGAGTTCTTGAACCTGTACCTGCTGCTGATCCCGGTCGCGGCGATCCTTGGCTGGTGGCTGCGGCGTCAGGGTCGCGAGCTGGGCGCCGGCAGCGATGCCAGCCAGCTTGGCCCGATTGAGCTGGCGATGATTGCCGAGGGCCCCTCGCGCGCGGTCGATTGCGCGGTGGTGGAGATGCTGCAATCGGGTCACGTCCAGTTCGATGCCGAGCGCAACCGCCTGATCTTCAGCGGCCGCACTCGCGATCTGAGCGAGCCAGCCGCGCAGGTGGCCAAGTGCATCGCGGTCGATGGCAAGCCAGAGGCCGTGCAGAAGCGCGCCGGACCGGCGCTGCGCGAGTTGGCCGAGCGGCTGATGCAGGGCGGCTGGCTGCTCGATTCCACCGCGGCAGCGCGCGCGTCCTTGTTGTCAGCCTTGCCCTGGCTGCTGCTCAGCGGCTTGGGTGCGGCCAAGATCATGGTGGGCGTGCTGCGCGATCGCCCGGTGTCGATCCTGGTGGTGCTGTGCGTGATCGTCACCGCCATCGCGATCGGGCACTGGGCGCTGCGCCCGCGGCGCACGCGTGCGGGCGATCGCCTGATCGCCGCGCGCCGGGCAAGTGGTGCGCGCATCCGGCGCGCGCCGCGCAGCCAGGAGCTGAGCCTGGCCCTGGCCCTGGGCGGTCTGGGTGTGCTGTCCGGAACGGCCTATGCCCAGTATCAGGCGGCGCGCACGCCGGCGCCCGGTGACAGTGGCAGTTCCTCTTCCTCCAGCGACAGCAGCTCCAGCAGCGACGGCAGCGGCAGTGGTTGCGGCGGCTGCGGCGGGGGTGGCGGCGATTGAGCGGCCTGCGGTGAGCACAACGCCCGTCGCCAGCGCCATGCAGGAGCTGCGGACGGCGACGCTCGCGCTCGGCATCTGTGCCTGCGCCTGCCTGGTACTCAGCGCCGGCGACTCGGCGTGGTGGAAGCTGCTGGGCGCCGGGCTGGGCGCGGCCCTGTGGGCGCTGATCGATGCGCGGCGGCTGGCGGTGACGCCGGCGCTGGCGCTGGGACTGAGCCTGTGGCTGCTGCCGCTGCTGATCGCCAGCGTGTATGCGCTGATGCCTTGGTACAGCCTGTCCGGCTCGCTGGCACGCGGCCAGGGCCTGCTCGCCAGTCTGATCGGCGCTGCCGTGCTGGCGCTGGCGGCCAGCGTGCGCGGTGACTGGTGGCGCAGCCTGCTGCGTGGCTTGCCGCTGCTGGCGCTGCCCTTGCTCGGCATCGTGCTGTGGCAACTGATCGGCGGCGGCGCCGCTTGGACTGGCGCCGAAGCCGCGCGACCGGCTGCCACGCTCGGCAATGCCACCGCCCTCGGCGGCCTGGCGCTCCTGCTCGTGCCGCTGGCCGTGCAGCAGCGTCGTGCGCGGCACGGCGCGTGGATGGCCTCGCTGACGCTGCTGGCCTGGCTGGCCTTGCTGTTGCTCAGCGGCACACGCTCGGCCTGGTTGAGCCTGGCGCTGGTGGCGGGAATGGCCTGGGTCTGGCACGGCGGGCGCTGGCGTGTGGGTCTGTTCTTCGCGGGGCTGGCCCTCGCCACGGCGCTGCTGCTGATGTGGCGACCGGCCTCGGTGGCGGCGCGCGCCGCGCTGTGGCCGGCGGCCGTCGAGGCCGTGATGGCGGCGCCAGTCCTGGTCGATCGCCAGGGCCAAGCCGATCCGCAGCACGCGCTGCGCTGGGCGATCGGCTACGGTCCGGATCAGGGCGGCATCGCGCTGGATGCGGTGCTGGCCGCTCAGCGCGAGGCGACAGCGCCCTTTGAGCGCGCCGATCGCGCGCACCAATGGCTGCTCGATCGCGCCCTCAGCAGCGGCGTGCTGGGTGTGCTGGGCCTGCTGCTCGCCGCCGCCTTGCTGCTGCGCCGGCTGCATCGCTGCCGTGCGCAGTTGGTGCAGGACGCCGAATGGCGGGCCCTGGGCCTGGGCCTGGCGGCCTACGCCCTGCATCTGCAGGTGGCGGTGGCCTTTGTCGGCGAGGCCCTGATCGCCGCCTTGTTGCTGGGCCTCTGGCTGCGGCCGCTGCTCGGCGCCGAGACCGCGACAGCTTCCTTGCCTGTGCACAGCACGGCGTATCGGACCGGCGCGCTGGCCTTCGCCATCACCGTGCTGGCTGCGCTGTGGCCCTTCGCCCACACGCCTGGCTGGCAGGTGGCACGCCAGGCCGAGGATGGCTGGCGTGCCGCCGACATGGCCTGGGCGCGCGCCGCGTCGCTGCCTGATGCGCAGGCTGCGCACCAGGCCTTTGTGGACGCCGCGAGGGCCTACGATCGGGTCTGTAGGCATGAACCCTGGTCCGGCGAATGCTCCCTGGCGGTGGCCGCTTGTCTGGCCGAAGCTGGCGTGCGCGGACCGATCGATCGCGCCGCGCTGGCTGCAGCCCTGCGCCATGCCCGCAGCATGCTCGGCGACATCCAGCGCGTGCGTCAGGTCGAGGCCCGCGCAAGCGTAGTCCACAAATGAATGTGCAGCGGAATGCGTGACGCGTCCTGGTGTCGAGGGCCGCGGCAAGGGTAGGCTTGTGCCCGATTGTCGATTCCTGCCTGGAGACCGAAGGCCACATGTCCCCTCGATTGCCTCTGTTGCTGTTGCTCGCCGCCCCTCTGTGGGCAATGGCGGGCAGCCCCACCGCCGAGTTTGGTCTGGCGGCCCCCAGTGCCACGCACGCCCTGTACTGGCCGGCCCTGGATGTGGCCAAGCTCAGCCAGGAAGACGGCGAGTCCCTCAAGCCCGGCGTGCCCTACCGTTATGCGCTGTCGCACACGGTGAAGGGCGTGGCGGTGAAGGCTGGACAAGTCAGCGGTGAAGGCTGGCTGAGCCTGCCCGACGGACGAATGTTGTGGCGCCAGGAGATCGTGGCCGAGGACGCGAGCAGCATCGATGTGGGCCTGAGCGATGTGTTCCTGCCGCATGGCGCCGAGCTGTGGCTGAGCGCCGCCGATGGCAGCTACGCCCAGGGCCCCTACACCGAGCAGCACAATCACGAGCGCGGCGTGTTGTGGACCGCGCTGGTGCCGGGCGAGCGCGCCCTGCTGGAAGTGGTGGTCCCGCGTGCGCAGCAGCCCTACCTGCGGCTGCAGCTCAGCAGCGTGCAGCAGGGCTATCGCGACATCTTCAAGGCCAGCCTGCCGGATCCGAACAAGGCCGGCAGCTGCAATGTCGACACGGTGTGCACCGAAGGCAACAACTGGCGCGATCAGATCCAGTCGGTGGGCCGCTACACCTTCGTCAAGCAAGGCACCGGACGGCTGTGCACCGGCCAGCTGATCAACCGCACCAGCGCCGATCGCGCGCCGCTGTTCCTCACCGCCAACCACTGCCTGGACACCCAGACCGAGGCGGAATCGGTGGTGCTGTACTGGAACTATCAGAGCGCCACCTGCCGCACGGTGGGCAGCGCGGCCAACGGGCAGTCCTTGCCGATCAGCCTGGCCACCCACACGCAGAGCGGCGCCAGCCTGCTGGCCACTTATGCGCCCAGTGATTTCACCTTGCTGCGCCTGTCGCAACCGGTGCCGAACGCGGCCAATCCCTATTGGACCGGCTGGGACCGTCGCGACCTCGCGCCCGCCGCGGTGACGGCCATCCACCACCCGCAAGGCCACGAGAAGCGGATCAGCTTCGAGAATGACCCGCTCAGCATCTCCAGCTACCTCGGCGCCACTGGCAGCGGCACCACGCACCTGCGCGTGGCCGACTGGGATCTGGGCACCACCGAAGGCGGCTCCTCCGGCAGCGGCATCTGGAACGCGGACAAGCGTCTGGTCGGCCAGCTGCACGGCGGCAACGCCGCCTGCGGCAACGATCTGCCCGACTGGTACGGCCGTCTGGCGGTGAGCTGGGCCGGCGGCGGCACCGCCGCCACACGCCTGTCCGACCACCTCGACCCCGCCGGCAGCGCACCGCAGTTCCTAGATGGCGTGGCCGGCTGCACCGCGCCGACGGCGACCATCAACGCCAGCGTCGATCCGGTGCCGGCCGGCAGCGATGTGCTGTACGTGGTCAATGCCAGTGGCGGCAGCGGCAGTGGCTACAGCTACGCCTGGGATGTGGAAGGCGACGGCGTGATCGATCGCAGCGGCAGCAACAACTCGCTCAGCGTGCGCTACGACCGCGTGCGCCAGTTCAGCCTGCGCGTGACGGTCACCGATGGCGCCGGTTGCGCCACGCAGGTGTCACGCGCGATGACCGTCACCGCGCCCTCGGTGCGTGCCACCGCGGTCAGTCTGGGCGCCACCCAGCTGTGCGGCGATGGCGACACCACGGTCGAACCCGGCGAGCGCTGGAGCTTCAATGCCGATCTGCTGAACGCCGGCACGCGCGCCACCGGCACCGACGCGGTGGCCCTGTTCAGCAAGCAAGCGGCCGACACCCTCGATCGCGCACTGCGCGATGGCTTCGGCTATGCCGCCACCGACAGCGTGGCCACGCCCGGCGTCTGCGGCTACAACTGGGTGGACATTGCTGGACAGACCCCACTGACGCTGACCGCCGCGCCCGGCGCCGCGGATGCCCGCGACGACGGCCGCTCCACCACCATCCAAGTCAGCGGCGCCGACAGCTTCGAGCTGTACGGCCAGCCGGTCACCGAAGTGGTGATGAGCACCAACGGTTACCTCGGCACCAATGCCGCCACCACCGGCGGCGACTTCCGCAATGAATGCGACAGCACGCCCGATGCCGACAGCAACGGTCGCCGCCTGCAGGTGCTGCACGATGACCTGGTCGCCGGCGCGCTGCGCACGGCGGTGTTCCCCAGCTGTCCGCGGCCTTCCGACGCCGGCGGCAGCAACCAGCGCTGCCTGGTGTTCACCTGGAGCGGCATGGGCTTGTACAACGCCAGTGGCGCACCCAGCGGCAACTTCGACTTCCAGGCGATCGTCTATCCGGGCACCAAACAGATCGTTTACCAGTACCGCAACGCCTCGCCGGGCGATGGCGCTGGCGCCACCATCGGCCTGCTCAATCCCGGCAACACCCAGCAACTGCTCAACTACGGCTGCAACGCGCCCACCGCCACCGCCGGCCGCGCGGTGTGCATCTTCCATCCGCAGGGCCAGCCGCAGAACATCGGCGATGCCACCAAGGTGCGCCTGGAGAATGCCGTGCTGCCGCTGGGCGGTCTGGGCGCCAACGAAAGTCGTCGCCTGAGCAACAACTTCTCGATCGATCCCAGCACCAGCTGCGGCTCGCGCTACAACCTGGCTTTCGTCGGCGCGGCAGATCAGAACGCCGGCAGCGTGTCGGACTCGGCGCTCACCTTCACCGTGGGCGCGAGCGGCAACTGCAATGTCAGCACCAACTGCCCCTTGAACCTGCCGCCGGCGGTGAACCTGCGCCATGGCAGCTTCTACAACCCGCGGCGCAGCGGCAATGGTCTGGTGGTCAGCGTGGTGCCGCAGGCGCAGGGCAATCCGGTGTTCTTCGCCATCTGGTACACCGGTGAGGCCAACCGCCAGCCCACCTGGTACACCATCCAGGGGCCGCTGCAGGACAACCAGGTGGTGGCGCCGATCTTGAAGTTCACCCGCAACACCCAGGCCACCACCTTTACCGCCACGCCGACGGCGGTGGGTCAGGCCACGCTGCAGTTCACCGGGCCCGAGAGCATCCTGTTCAGCTATCGCTTCACCGGTGGTCTGGCGGGCACCGAGTTCTATCAGCACCTCTTTGCCGGCCTGGCGCCGACCAGCGCCAATCGCACTGGCTCGTGGTATCTGCCCGCCGAAAGCGGCTGGGGCCAGACCTACGACAGCTACCGCACCGCCGCGGGTCAGGCGCGTGAGTTTGTCGGCAGCTTCATCTACGACGCGTCCGGCGAGCCGCGCTGGGTGCTGGCGGATCTGGAAGCCGGCACCAATGCCACCGGGCCGGCTGGCTCCTTCCGCGTCGCCTGTCCGGGCTGCGGGTGGTTTGAATTCGGCGACACCGCCACCGTGGTCGGCAACATGACGCGGCGCTTTGACAGCGCCACCGCCGGTGCGCTGACCACTGGCTTCACCTTGCCGACACCGCTCAGCGGTGTGTGGAATCGCAACGCGATCCCGATTCAGATCCTGACCCCTGTCCAGCCACCGCAATAACGGAGCCGTGCCCATGATCGATCTCATCTTGTTGCGGCATGCGCATGCCGAACGCGACGCCAGCTCGGGTCGCGACCAGGACCGCCCGCTATCGGCCCTGGGTCGCGATCAGGCGGCACGTGCGGCGGCCTGGCTCAAGCAACATGGCGCCGCACCGCAGCGCGTGTTGTGCTCGCCGGCAGCGCGCACCCGCGGCACGCTGGAGGCCGTGGTGGCGGCCTACGGCCCACTCGAAGTGCGTGAGGAAGCCGAGATCTACGAAGCCATGCCGGGCGATCTGATCAATGTGATCGATCGCCATCGCGAGGCGCGTTCCCTGCTGCTGATCGGCCACAACCCTGGCCTGGAGAGCCTGCTCGCCCTGCTCACCCAAGGCCGCAGCGGCGATGCGCGCGGAATGCCCACGGGTTCGGTGGCCTGGCTGCGCTTCGCGCCCGAGGCACCGCTGGAACCGGGTGCCGCGCAGTTGATCGAGTTCTGGTGGCCTTGATCGACCAGGGCATCCGTGGGCGCGCAGGTCGCCATGAGCCGCCTGCGCCTTGATCGCGCGCTTGGCGCCCAACGCGTTCGGCGCGGAAGTGTGCCGCCGTCGCCAGCGACCCGAGTCAGAAGCACTGCCCATGATCGCCAGCCATGCCCACACTAGCCGGCCGCGCCGCGCTTGCCGCCTTGCTGCTGGCGCTGCAGGCCGGTGCGGCGCGCGCCGATGTGCATGGCTTCGAAGCTGAGACCACACCCGTGCTGCGCTATCGCATCGATGCACACAGTGCCGAGGCCGAGTTCAGCATTCGCGTGCTGTGGCTGCTGAGCAAACGCGGCCAGTTTGCCCGTGTGGAAGGGGAACTGCTGGTCGACCGCACCGCCGGCACCGGGCGTATCGCCGCACGCATCGATGCCGCCAGCGCGCAAATGCCCGATGCCGATGACACCGCACTGCTGCGCAGCCCGGCCTTTTTCGACGTCGATGCTCACCCCTGGATCGAGTTCGAATCGGCCGCCTTTTCACTCGCCGCCAAGCGTCGCGCCGGACAGCTCGACGGCGTCCTGCGCCTGCGCGGCATCGAGCGCGAGGTCAATTTCAGCTATCGCCCACGCCCCTGCAGCGCTGACGAGCAAGCCCAACCTGAAGTGGGCTGTGGCTATCTGGTCGAAGGCATCGTGCGCCGCTCCCGCTTCGGCATGACGGCCTACTCGCGCACCGTCGATGACCCGGTTCGATTGCGCTTTGCGGTGCGTTTGCTCGCGTCCGCGGGGTAAGTGACGGGTGGCGTAGAGCTGACTTGGGAGGACGCCGCTCCTGCGGCGCTGCTCCTGGCGCCCGCGTGTGGCGCTACTCCGGGGCTTCCGCTGGCGTGCTCATCTCGGCTGCGTATTCGATCACCGTGCCCGAATCGATGAAGCCGCGCGCGCTGTCGCTGGCCAGGATCGGGTAGTCGGCAGGCGCGGGGATGGCGGCGCCCTGGGCGTCGAGATACTGCAGGCGCAGTCGGCCCGCATCGTCGGCAAAGCCCAACTGCCAGACCGCAGTGTGGTGCGGTGGCCCCAGATACTGCGCGGCGATGCTGCGGATCCGCGAGGGCGGCAGGGCCAGCGCGCGCGCCGCGCCGTCGATGTGTGCACGCACGCGCGGCGCCGCCAGTTCAGCGCGATCGAGCGCGAGGTTGGGCAAGGGTCCGGCGATGGCCACGTACTCGCCTTCGCCGAAGGCCTCGATGGATTGCACATCGAAGCGATAGAAGCGCTCGAAATTGCCGGTTTGCAGCACCACCTGGCAGTCCTCGCCGGCGATCGTCATGCGCCACACCAGCGCACCGCCGTTGATCAGATCCAGCCAGTAGGCGCAGGCATCCGCCAGCGCGGCGTAGGCCTCGACGGTGGGCTCGGGGGCTTCCAGCGGGCGCGCTGGATCAAGCTGCACGAAGCTCTGCGGCAGGCTCTCGGCAAACTCGCCGCGGCGCGCCTCCAGGGCCGCTTGCCGGGTGTCGGGCAATGCGCCCTCGGTGCCGAACCACTGCCACGCGGGTTCACCGCCCGACTCCACCACCTGGCCCAGGCTCCAGCCCAGCACCGGGCCTTCCGGCAGTGCCGCGTAGACCATGCGCAAGGGCCGTTCCTCCGTCTGCGGCCATGGCAACACCGCCAGCGCGCGCTCGATCCAGGCCCATTGCTCGGCATGACCGGGCACGCTGGGATCCGCGCCGCGCCATGCGCCAGGCAAGGGTTGCACCCGCGCCGCGCGGTCAGCAGTGTCCTCACTGCGCTCGTAACGCATCCATTGCCCGCTGCCCTCATCGGTCTCGACCAAGGCTGCGCACACGCGACCATCGCTGTCGTCGTAATCCAGGCGCAACAGCCGCCCACGCGGCACCCGCGACTCGATCAGCCCACGCCAGCAGTCCCGCACGAACAGCGGCAAGGGCGGCCGTGCCGCCGCCTCGGCCGCCGCCATCGCAGCCGCATGCTCAGCCACCATTGCTGCGGTCGCCGGATCGAGCTCGTCATGTGCCGCAGCCGGCGGCGCCAGGCCGGGCTCCGAGCTGTCGGCAGCAGCAGTGCTCGCCACAGACTCGCCCCGCACCCAGGCCGGGAACTCCGGGATCAAGAACCACAAGGCCACCACCACGATCACGGCATCGATCGCCAGGAAGAGCAGTAAGCCCGTGCAACCCGGGCGCGCAGGCAGCGCAAGGCTAGGCGGTGTGGTCATCTGGGATGCTATGTTGGATTCAAGCCTTGCGGCGGGACGCGCGCAGGATTGTGCGCCGAAGGCCCCGTCGACAAAAAGGCTCCTGCGGCGCCGCTTCTGGGCGCCGGGGGCACAAGGCCTGCCCGGACAACGCCGATGCGCCACCCACGCTGTTGTAGGGGCGACCCTTGTGGTCGCCCGCGCCTCGGCCTTGCCGCCCGCGCCCCGGTCTGGCGATGTAGGGGCGACCGGCGGTCGCCCCTCGCCTCCAGGTGTGCCGATGCGGTGACCTGCCACCTCTCAGATTTAGCCCTCGCCTGCGCGTTCGCGCAGGCGAGGACGTACTTCTA
>ERZ1066138.40-NODE-40-length-40334-cov-9.378733_pt1 | contig 40334 bp, 31 predicted proteins | sample MGYA00382785_ERZ1066138 | MGnify/ENA primary metagenome ERZ1066138 (study PRJEB33369, sample SAMEA5778368) | biofilm metagenome | biome: Industrial cooling water; feature: Water cooling tower basin; material: Biofilm | place: United Arab Emirates | collected... | reverse complement strand
CGCGCGAGCCTACGGGCGTTGAGTCTCCTGCCGCCGCGAGGCGATGATCGGCAGCCGAGTCGCTGTGAAGCAGATGCCGGGCCTATAGCTCAACGGTTAGAGCAGGGCGAAGCCCGGTTGCCGCAGGCAAGCGCGGGCACTGCCCGCGCAGGGCTGAGCGCCGCGGGCAGGAGCCCGCGGCGGGCCCGTTGGTGAGCGCAGGACGCGCGAGCCTACGGGCGTTGAGTCTCCTGCCGCCGCGAGGCGATGATCGGCAGCGTAGACGCGGGCGCGGGGCCTATAGCTCAACGGTTAGAGCAGGAGACTCATAATCTCTTGGTTCCAGGTTCGAATCCTGGTGGGCCCACCACTTCGCGCTTGCAGTGGCCTCGCGCGCTGGGCGCGTGGCGATCGGCGGCGCGCGTCCGCACGAGGTAAGGGTGAAGCGCATGGCTGACCTCGGCCCGGCGCATGTGGGAAGCCTCAATAGAGTTCAACAAGCTTCCTCGTTGTTTAACTTTGGTGCAATAGCCGTCAATAGCTGTCGAGATTGTTGGACGATCGGCGGCAGCGCTCAACTCGGATTCCGCCGCGACGCTCCCTGGCACCCCGCCTCGGCCTGTCTGGTCATGCTGAGGTCGTTGGCCGATCCAGCGAGTCAGAGCGCCTCGGCGCAGAAAGCCACCGGTGTGACGATGCGCGTGCGGCCGATGTGGCCGCGGCGGAGCAGCCCCGCGCGATGATCCCCGGTGACCAGGTACTCGGCGGCGCCGACAACCGACATCGCCAGCAGGAATGCGTCGAAGGGATCGTCGGCTTCGATGTCCGAGGGCAGGTGCTCCAGCACGATGGCGCGCTGCAGGTTGTTGACCATCGCGCCTACACGGTTTGGTTGGAGGACGGCCCTGAACTTGGGATATCGGCTCGCTCGCCGGATTTCATCGAGTTGCGAGGTCGAGGTCACGATCTGGAATCGCGCCGCGCGCCAGGCACGGTAGATGGCGTCGGGCGGACCGTGCGGTGAGATCAACGCGCTGAGCAGGACGTTGGTGTCGAGAACGACACGCATCACTGCTCACGCGCCCACTGCAGGGCCTCGGCAACGATGGCCGTGAGATCGGCTTCGCTCACATCCCTGTTGGCGGATTTGGCCTGCTCGGCAGTCAACTCCAGGATGTGGGCGCGCACGGCCTGCTCGATGAATCGGGACAAGTCACCCTTGCGGCCGCCACCCTGGCCGGCGAGGTACATGCGAAGGGATTGATCGGTGTCTTGCGAAACCGCGATGTTCCAACGAACTGTGCTCATGACGGAGATGTGTGTTTGTGTGGTACGGTGTTTATGCATGTTAGCACGCATGGGTGCGGCCAATTTGAGGTCTACCCGCTCGCATTTGCATTCATCAGACAGGGGCGCGACAGCGGGATTGGGGATTGAGGCGTGCGCTTGGCGGGGTTTGGGTGTCGGAAGGGCTGATCGCGCGCAAGCGCGCGCCTACGGGCCCGAGGGGGATCCGTGGCGGGGGCGATTGCCGGTTGCCCCTGCGCGCAATTCCTGGCGGGGGCAATTGCCGGTCGGACGACGATCGTCGCGTCATTCCCGCGAGCGGGAATCCAGCGGTGACTGATGTGCAGCCGCGAGTCGCGGAGCAGCCTGGCGCCGCAGGAGCGGCGCCCTCCCAGATACGGCAGCCCCGAGTCCCGAGTCCCGAGCCCCGAGTCCCGAGCCGACTCCAGGGCTCGTGCGATGATCGCGGCCCCTCCCGCCGGGCCGAACGCATGAGCCAGACCGATTTTCAGGATCGCATTGTCCTTGTCACGGGTGCCGCGCAGGGCATCGGGCGCGCCAGCGCGGAGGCCTTCGCGCGTGCTGGGGCGGTGGTGGTGATGGCGGACATCGATGCGGCGGCGGTGACGGCGGCGGCGGCGGCCATCTCGGCTGCCGGGGGACGGGCCGAGGCGGTGGCGGTGGATGTGAGTCAGGCGGCCTCGGTGGCGGCCTTGTTCGAGGGGCTGATCGCGCGCCATGGTCGCCTCGACTGCGCCTTCAACAATGCCGGCATCGAGGAAGAATCGGCGCGTCTGGCGGAAGGCAGCGAGGCGCTGTTCGATCGGCTGATGGCGGTCAACGTCAAGGGTGTCTGGCTGTGCCTGAAGCACGAGCTGGCGCTGATGGCCAGGCAGCGCCGCGGCGCCATCGTCAACACCGCCTCGATCGCCGGACTGGTGGGCGCGCCCAAGCACGCGGTGTATGCCGCCACCAAGCACGCGGTGATTGGTCTGACGCGCAGTGCGGCGGCCGAGTACGGGCGGCTGGGCGTGCGCGTCAATGCGGTGTGTCCGGCGGTGATTCGCACCGCGATGTACGAACGCGCCATCGAACGTGGCGTGGCCAACGCCGATGCCATCGCCGCGATGCACCCGATCGGCCGCATCGGCGAGGTGGAGGAAGTGGCCAACACGGTGCTGTTCCTGTGCTCGGACGCGGCGCCCTTCATCACCGGCCATGCCATGACCGTGGACGGCGGCGCCACCGCGCTGTGAGGTGATGCGGAGTCGGGATGTCCGCTTCGGGCTTGCCTTCGCGTAACCCTGTTGCACCCCCACTCCTGTCTCGCCTCCATGCGTGCCTACAGCATCGAACGCATCCAGTCCAGCTACGCCCTGTTTTCCGCCCAGCCCGCCCGCGCGGCGCTGGTCTACTACCGTGAGCTGTTCCAGTTGGAGCCGCGACTGCGAGTGCGCTTGCGCGGCGATGTGGAGCACCAGGGTGAGGCGCTGATGCAGCTTTTGGACACGCTCATCGCCGCGCTGCCGCGCGTGGAGCACTGCACGCGACTGCTGGAAGCGCTGGGACGACGCCACCTCGGCCACAGCATCGAGGAGCAGCAACTGGACACGCTGGCCTTCGCCATGATTCGCGCGCTGGAACTCGAACTCGGCGAGCGCTTCGACAAGGACACGCGCTACGCCTGGATCGATGCCTATCGCCAGGCCGCTGCGCTGATGCGGCGCGCGGCCAGCCCGCAGGCGGCGGCGGCTTGAGCGGGCGTTGGCGGCGCCCGATGCTCTGGTGAACTGGCTGGAGTTGACGATCAGCCATTGGTTGACGCCAAGGGGCGCAAAGGAAGCTAAGGACGCAAAGGCTGCTTGGCAGGACGAATGGCGACGTGCCACTTTGGTCTGGAGCAGCTCTGCTGAGCCTCTTCGGCTTGGTGACCATGCCGACTGTGGGCAAGCGCCCACGGGTGGATGAGGCCGCGGCCGCGGCCCGGGCCACTGGCACCCAACCGGCGCTGAAATCTAGCCAGGGCCGGCCAAGCCGCTGCGGAGCGCACTGGTGTCGCCTTGGCGTCCTTCGCTTCCTTTGCGCCCCTTTGCGTCAACTCCGGTGGCATCCCCAATTCCCGCCGATTCGATCAGGCAGACGCCGCAGAGCGCGGCCTTCCGCCACAAGCCAGCCACCCAAACCTTGCCGCAGCCCGCAGCAGCGGCGATCCTGCGTGCCATCCGCCCGCGGAGTTGCGTCGTGTGGCATCTCGCCATCAAGGTCTTCCTGACGGTCCTCCCGTTGACGTTGTTTCTGGCGCGCCGCGCCGGTGGCGATTGGCAGAGCAGCTTCAACAGTGCCTACGAGAGGCCCTACACTTGGAATGGCGTACGCGTCCTGGTTGCCTTTCATAACTACGACGGCAGGCCGGTCGAGGTGCGCTTGCGCTACCACATGCGCAAGGCGCGCGGCATCGAGATCGAGGCGCAGTCCTGGCTCAAGCATGGCAGCGAACTGGTCATCGGCATTGACGAGTTGGATCGGCGCTACTTCATCCGGCCGGACTCGCGCCCCTTTGCCGAGGCGCTGTTGCGCGATGCGGCGCTGCGCGATCACTTGCTGGGCCTCAATCCCATGCTCAAGCGCCACCGCTCCAAGTTCGTCGGCATGCGCAGTCAGGGTGCGCAGCTGGACCTCGCCTGCACGATCGGCCCGCACCACGATCTCGACGCGCTGTATGTGGATGTGATCGGCTGGCTGCGGCGCCTGGATGAGCTGCTGAACCGCGAGCCAGGCGCGAAGCCCTCACCGGGCAGGACGGTACGGCCTGCACGCAAGCCGCTGCAGCCGATCGGCCGCTGACGCGCGCGCCGCGCCTCAAGGCCGCTATCCTCTGCCGCTTTCGCGACAGCGCCAGCCCCATGCCCGCCTTCGACATCGTCTCCAAGCTCGACAAGCACGAAGTACAGAACGCGATCGACCAAGCCAATCGCGAACTGAAGAACCGCTTTGACTTCAAGGGCACCAGCTGCCACTTCGACCTGCTCGAGTACGTGGTCACGCTCAAGGCCGACAGCGATTTCCAGCTCAAGCAGATGATGGAGATCCTCAAGCCGCGGCTGATCGCGCGCAGCATCGACATCCGCTGCATGGAAGTGGATGAGCCGGAAGTGACCTTGGCGCAGGCCAGCCAGAAGGTGACCCTGAAGCAAGGCATCGACCAGCCCAGCGCGAAGGAAATCCAGAAGCTGATCAAGGACGCCAAGCTCAAGCTGGAAGCGCAGATCCAGGGCGACAAGCTGCGTGTGACCGGCAAGAAGCGCGACGATCTGCAGGCCGCGATTGCGCTGATCCGGCAGTCCGAACTCAAGCTGCCGGTGCAGTTCGAGAACTTCCGCGACTGATGGACAGCGCGCTCGAAATCCTGCCCGGCCTGGTGCTGCCCGAGGCGGCTTTGGAAGAGCGCTTCGTGCGCGCCTCCGGGCCGGGCGGGCAGAACGTGAACAAGGTCTCCAGCGCGGTGGAGCTGCGCTTCGATGTGGCCGGCTCGGGCTTGCCGGAGTGGCTGCGCGTCAAGGTGCTGGCCGGGCGTGATCGCCGTCTCACCCAGGAAGGCGTGCTGGTGATCCAGGCGCAACGCTTTCGCACCCTGGAAGCCAATCGCCGCGACGCGCGTGAGCGCCTGCTCAAGCTGCTGCGCGGCTACACCGTGGAGCGCAAGGCGCGGGTGGCGACGGCGCCCACGCGCGCCTCGCAGCGGCGCCGCATCGACAGCAAGCAAAAGCGCGGCGCGCTCAAGCGCCTGCGCGGCAAAGGAAGCCTGAGCGAATGAACGAGGCGCGCTATCCCATCCTGCCGCCTGAAGTGCCGCAGCTGCGCGGCCAGCGCGTGTTGCGCTGGCTGGGTCATCTCATCTACTGGCTGTCTGGCTGGCGCATTCGCGGCGAGTTCCCGCCAGTGGCCAAGGCGGTGGCGATCGCGGCACCGCACAGTTCGAACTGGGACGGCATCATCGGCATCAGCTGCGCCTATGCCCTGGGCCTGCGCGCGGCCTGGATGGGCAAGGACTCGCTGTTCAAGTTCGGCCTGGGCGGGATCATGCGTGCCTTCGGCGGCATCGCCACCGATCGCAGCAACCGCAGCGGCGCGGTCGGCCAGATGTCGCGGCTGTTCGCCGAAGCCAGCAACATGTGGCTGGTGCTGGCCCCGGAAGGCACGCGCAAGCCGGTGCGCAAATGGCGTACCGGCTTCTGGCATATCGCGCAGGAAGCCGGCGTGCCGCTGGTGCCCATTGCCATCGATTTCGAGGCGCGATGTTTTGTCATCGGCCCGCCGTATCAACCCACTGGCGACAAAGCCCGCGATCTGGCCGCGCTGTACGAGTTCTACCGCCCCTTCCGCGGCAAGGGTGGCAAGAGCGCGCTGCCGCTGGAGCGCCTGGAAGCCGAGGCGCAAGGCACTCCCTGAGGCATCCAGTGTCGGTACGTGCTCGCGAGCCGTCGACGCGGCCTCGCGCAGACTCTGCGGCCAATGGCGCGATGCGCCCTCCCTCTGCTGCTCAGGTGATGCATGTCGGTCTTTTTCTTCATTGCCGGTCTGGTCCTGCTCGTGTTCGGCGCCGAACTCCTGGTGCGTGGCGCCTCCAAGCTCTCGCTCTCGCTGGGCGTCAAGCCACTGGTGGTGGGGCTGACGGTGGTGGCGTTTGGCACCAGCGCCCCGGAAATGGCGGTATCGGTACAGGGTGCCTTCAGTGGGCAGAGCGACATCGCCATGGGCAATGTCGTCGGCAGCAACATCTTCAACATCCTGTTCATTCTCGGCCTCGCCGCGCTGATCACGCCGCTGCTGGTCGATCAGCAGCTGATCCGCCAGGAAGTGCCGATCATGATCGGCGTGTCCCTGCTGCTGGCGGGGATGGCCCTGGATGGCAGTATTTCCCGCATCGAGGGCGGTCTGCTGTTCGGCCTGCTGGTCGCCTACACGGTCTTCATCTACTGGCAGGGCAAACGGCAGCAGTCGGCGCAGATCGAACAGGAGTTCGCCGAAGGCATCGGCACCGCTGAAAGCGCCGAGCGCGGCTGGGATGGCCATTGGGTGGCCCAGGTCGCCCTGATCGTGGTCGGTCTGGTGCTGCTGGTGATCGGTGCGCGCTGGCTGGTGGGCGCGGCCATCGCCTTCGCCCAGATTCTGGGCGTCAGTGAGGTGGTGATCGGGCTCACCATCGTCGCCGCCGGCACCTCCATGCCCGAGGTGGCGACCTCGATCATGGCCTCGATCCGCGGACAGCGCGACATCGCGGTGGGCAATGTCATCGGCAGCAACATCTTCAACATCCTCGGCGTGCTCGGCGTCACCGCCCTGGTGGCACCGGCCGGCGTGGGTGTGGCGCCCTCGCTGATCAGTTTCGATCTGCCGGTGATGTTGGCCGTGGCCGTCGCCTGTCTGCCGATTTTCTTTACCGGCAATCTGCTGGCGCGCTGGGAAGGCGGGGTGTTCTTCGCCATGTATGTGGCTTACACCACGTATCTGATTCTGTACACGCAGCAGCACGATTCGCTCGATACCTACAGCCTGGTCATGCAGACCGCCGTGCTGCCGGCCATCGCGCTGACCCTGGCGATCTTTGCCTGGCGCGAGTGGCGTGGCACCCGGCGCCACTGAGCACTTGATGGGCCCACGGCAAGTCCGGACGCGCGCCGGACTTGGCGCGCGCTGACCAGTCCGCGATGGCGGCGAGGGCAAGCACAAAGCGGGCGCCTGCCTGCCCAGTCCTCGTGGCCGTCCGTGCAAGAATGTGAGGACGACATCAAGGGACAAGGGCCATGCTGCGACGTCTGACCCCGCTACTGCTGGCCTTGAGCTGCGCGCTCGCACACGCCGATCCGGTTGATCGCTGCGATCAGATCGTCAGCTACGAGACCAATCCCAATCTGGCCGGCAATACGGTCGCCAGTTTCGGCAATCAATACGATCTCAACAGCTGCGCCGGCCAGCCCAGCGCGATCCTGTTGCCGGCGTCCGGCCAGGCCACCGAACAGGTGGTGAAAATCCGCGTGGCGGCAGCCTGCATGGCGACGGTCACCGTGGTGGGCAGTTTTTCCGGCGCCAATCAGGCCGATCCGGCGATCTATGCCGCCAGCACCTGCCCGATCGCCGCGCCCAACATCACCAGCTTTCTCGACAGCACCTGCCTGGCCGCCGCCGATGTCACCGGCGCGCTGGGCACCGAGACCATCAGTTTCGCGGCGCAGCCAGGCACCGATTACTTCCTCTACTTCGACGGCTTCCTGAACGCGCAGGGGCCGTACACGGCCAGCATTACCGGCTGCACGCTGATCGACCCCAACGAGGTGGCGGTGTTCGTCAACGGCTTCGAGGGCTGAGCGCTGCGGCCCGCAACCTCGCTGCCTTATTCGAATCCATTGGCGAAGTAGCGTTCGACCAGCGGCAAGGCGCCAAGCCCGGCGCGCGGCTGTGCGCTGAGCAGACTGAAGTCGCCGTAGACGAACAAACGGGTGGGATCCGGGACCAGGGTGACCAGCCCGCTGTCCAGGCTGGCCGACCAGTCCTGATCGATCAGCGCACCGGCCGGCAGGAAGCGCCGGATCGGCTGATTCAGGGCGGCGCCGTAGACGCGCCCGCCAGCGAAGGCGACGCGCTGCGCCTGCACCGTTGCCCGGTCACACGGGAAGGCGGCATCCAGCGTGCCGCTGCCCGCCAGCAGCAGGCGCGCCGGGCCGCGGCAATTGGCACCATTGACGGTCTGGAAGTTGCCGCCGATGTAGAGGCCGCCGGCGCCATCCAGCGTCCCACTGAGCGTCGAGGAAGTGCTCAGCACCGGATTCCAGGTGGGATCGACCACCAGGGAGGTGGCATCGAGACGGGCCAATCCGGTGCGCGCCAGCGCATTCACGCTGCTGAAGTCGCCGATCAGCAGCAAGCTGTTGTTGGCCGCATCGAACAGCGTCCGATTCACCGAGCCGCCGGCAATCACCGGTCGATAGCCACCATCCACCGCACCAGTGGCCAGTGTCAGCCGGCCGTAGCCGCTCAGGGCCGGTGAGACCGAGCTGATCTGGAAGGAGCCGTAGAGATAGAGATGCGGGCCCGCCACTTCCAGATTGCCCACCACTTGCGTGTAGGCGATCGAGAAGCCGGCAAGCTGATCGCCCGTCAGCCGGTTCAGCCGCACCAGGCGCAGATTGCTGCGATCGGCGATGTACACCGCATCGCCCGGCACCACCACCGCCGCATCGATGTCCACATTGGGGGGGCGGAAGCCGCCGTCCACGGTGCCATCGGCGGCGAGGCGGATCAGCTTGCGCCGCGGTGCACCGTTGACCCGCTCGAAGGTGCCGAGGATGTAGGCCGCGCCCTGATCGAAGCTGACCGAGCGCACCAAGGCGGCGCGACTGGCGTCTGCCACCGCGCTCAGGGTGTCCACGCTGCCATTGGCATTCAAGGCAGCCAGCGACAAGCGCACCTGATCGCCGCTCAAGCGCGCGAAGCTTCCGCCGATGAGCATGCGGCCGCCACCATCGGCCGCCACCAGCGACGTGATCTGCAAGCCGGGCTCGCTGGCTGGGGTATCCGCCAGCGGCGCAAAGCTGGTGTCCAGCGCGCCGTTGCTGCGCTCGATGCGCAGCAAGCGTCCGCTGATCGTGTTCGGCCCCAGGCTCAGGCTCAAGCTCACCTGAGCCGCGCCCAGATACAGTTGCGTGCCGAACATCGTGGCCATGCCCACGCTGCCGTTGAGCTCGGTGGTGACCGCACTGTTGAGGGTGGGCGCGGTGCTGCGACTGATCTTGGCCAGATTGCTGCGCGCCGTGCCGTTGACGCTGCTGAAGACACCAGCGATGAAGATCTCGGTGCCGTCGACCGCGATGGCGCGGACCGAAGGGGTGCTGCCGCCGAGGACTGGATTCCACGCATCCAGCGAGCCGCTCGTGGTGCTGACGCGACCGATGCCGGTGCGCGCCGTCCCGGCCAGCGTCCCCGCGCTACCGGCGAGGTAGACAAAGCCATCGCCCGGTGTCAGCAGCTGCAGCACGGTGAAGTTGGCATCGGCACTCCAGGCCGGATCCACCACGCCGCCCAGCGAGAGCTTGGCGACGCGCAGCCGGTTGACGCCATTGATGCTGGTGAAGTTGCCCGCCACAAAGATCTGGTCGGTATCGATTTCCAGCCGCGTGATCTGCCCACCCGCATTCGGCGTCACCGCCGGGAAGCTGGAATCGATGGCGCCTTGTGCGGTCAGCCGCACCAATTGCTGGCCATTGCAGGCGTAGACCCGGCCTTGCGAGTCCACGGCGTAGTCACTGATGTTGCTCAGCGCGGACACGAAGCTGGCGTCGGGCGAGCCATCCGCCTGCAGCCGCGCCGCGCCGTTGGCCGACACATTGCCCACGCGCGTGAACAAGCCGCCGACCAGATAGCGGCCATCGGCCAGCTTGAGAATGGTATCGACCCGCCCGGGCTCGCGCAGATCGTGTGCCGGCTGCGCCAGGGGCGGCACCAGCAACTGCGCGTCGCCCAGCAATGGCCAGTACAGGCCCAGGGCCAGCGCCAGCCAGCAACATCCCCGCGCCCATCGCCGCAGCACGGCCATGTCCGCCAAAGTCCTCACACCCGCCATCTGCCGCGTCATCTCGCACCTCTCCGACCTGCCCATGCACAGCAGTACCCGGATGAGTGGGCAGGTCCGCCAAATGGGGATTGGCCAGTAGGGTCAGGGCTGGGGATTGGGGAGTGTTGCGGGTGGGCGGGCGGGTGTCGCGACGGCCTGATCGCGCGCAAGCGCGCTCGCACACGCCGACCCAGAGTCAGCGTCCATCAGAACCCCCACTCCGGCGCCGGGATGGCGCGGTGGGCTTCGCGCAGGGCGGTGGACCAGCGTTCGCGGATCATCTGGAAATAGGGGTCGTGCTCGCCGATGCGGCGCACATGGGCGTGATCGAGCTGGTTGCGGCGATACACCAGGAGATCCAGCGGCAGGCCCACCGACAGGTTCGAGCGCAGCGTCGAGTCCATCGAGATCAGCACCAGCTTCACCGCGTCGGCCAGCGGCATGTCGGGGCGTACGGCGCGATCCAGGATCGGCTTGCCGTACTTGTGCTCGCCCACCTGCAGGAAGGGCGTGTCGCGCGTGGCTTCGATGAAGTTGCCGGCGGCGTAGACGTGGAACAGGCGCAGCGGTTCGTTGCCGATCTGCCCGCCGACCAGCACCGAGACGTCGAAGCGCACATCCTGCTTGCGCATCGCCTCGCCATGCACCTTGTGCACATGGCGCACGGCCTCGCCGACCAGGGCGGCGGCGTGGAACATGCTGGGCACGCTGCGGATGGTCTCGCGGCTGGCTTTCTCCGCCTCCGGATCCGGCAGGCCTTCCTGCACCAGGTTCAACACCGATTGCGAGACCGCCAGATTGCCGGCGGTCATCACCGCGATCATGCGTTCGCCCGGGTTGTGGAACACATGCAGCTTGGCGAAGGTGGAGATGTTGTCCAACCCGGCATTGGTGCGCGTGTCGGCCAGCATCACCATGCCTTCTTCCAGCAACAGTCCGACGCAGTAGGTCATGAGGGCTCGCTCATTCGGGACGGCGCAACGATATCGCGGCTATTGATCGCCGACGCGCACCTGCACTTCGAGCAGTTCCTCGCCGCCGCCCACGCGCACGCCACGCACCGGCGCCGCATCGCGGTAGTCGCGACCGATGGCGACGCGCACATAACGCTCGTCCGGGCAGATCCGGTTGGCTGGATCGAAGCCGACCCAGCCCAGCTCGGCGACGTGGATCTCCACCCAGGCATGGCTGGCCGCGGCCTGCTCGCTGCTGGCGCAGAGATAGCCCGACACATAACGCGCCGGATGACCCAGCACGCGCGCCGCCGCCAGCAGCACGTGGGCATGGTCCTGGCACACGCCGGCCCCCGCCGCCAGCGCCGCCGCGGCGGGCGTGGCCACATCGGTGGTCTGCGGCTGGTAGTCGATGCACTCGCGCACCAGGGCGCTCAGCCGGTGCAGGACGGCGATCTCCTGCTCAGCCTCGGCCCGCGCGCGCTGCGCCAGCGCCGCGATGGCGGCATCGGCCTGGGTCAAGGCGGTGGAATGCACGAAGTAGGCGGGCGGCAGGTGGTCTTCGGTCCAGCCCACCACGCCGTGGCGATCCAGGGTCTCGACTTCGGCCTGCACGCGCAGGCTGAGCGCGGCGACCGGGCGCTCGACCACATGGGTGGCCACCGGGTTGCCGAATCCGTCGCGACTGCTCGGTCGCAGCTTGCGTCCATCCACTTCCACGCGCCAATCGCGGATGACCTGGGCGGCGCCGGGAATCGGCCACAGCCGCAGCACCTGATGCACGCGCTCGGCTGCCGTGCCGTAGCGATAGGTGGTGGTGTGATCGATGGCGATGTGCATGGCAGGACGGGCCTCAGAAGCAGTAGCCGCGGGCGAGGTGACCACCGATCCGGTCGATGCGCTGGATCAGCTCGCCCAGCCGCGCCGCCGGATCGGCACCGATCAGATCGTCGATCTGACCAAAGCGGAGTTGCGCATCCATCTGCTGCGCCAGGCGCTTGCACTCCGCGCTGCGCGGCGGATCCTGCATCGCGATCTGGCCCAGCTGCTGGGTGATCTGCTCGAAGCAGTACAGCAGCGAACGCGGAAATTCCGGACGCAGCGCCAGCAACTCGGCGACCGCGCGCGGCGTGACCTTGCCCTTGTAGAACACCCGATAGGCGCGGCGTGCGCCGACCACACGCAGCACGGCGAGCGCGTCCGGGTCGTCCAGCGTGGGCTCGGCGGCGGCCTGCAGGGCCGGCGCCAGTCTGGCGGCGAGCAGGCGCGCGCTGTTGTCGGCGCGTTCCAGGAACTGGCCCAGGCGGGTGAAGCGAAAACCATCGGTGCGCAGCAGGGTGCTGGCGTACACGCCATGGAACAAGCCGGTGCGCGCCTTCACCCAGTCGAGGAAGGCGGTCAGCGCGTCCTCGTCCATGCGCGCCGGATCGAAGCCGCGCAGTTCCAGCCAGGTGCCGTTGACCGCATCCCACATGTCCACGGTCAGCGCGGTGCGCACGGCGCGGGCATTGCGACGCGCCACGGCCAGGCAGCTCAGGATCGAGGAGGGATTCTCGGCCGCGAAGGCCAGGTGGTGCACGATGCGCGCGCTGTCGCCGGCCACCGGTGGATGGCCGGAGGCGAGCAGCGCGGCCTGCCACTCGCGCTCGCGATCGCCGCTGGCGCGCACTGCCGACAGGTGCATGGCGCCTTGCAGCAGGCGCGCGGTGTAGTCGGCGCGTTCCAGATAGCGCGCCATCCAGTACAGATTCGCCGCAGTGCGCGCCAGCATCAGCGAGGCTCCTCGGGATCGGATTGCAGCACCCAGGTGTCCTTGGTCCCGCCGCCCTGCGAGGAATTGACCACCAGCGAACCCTCGCGCAGGGCGACCCGGGTCAGCCCGCCGGGCACGATGCGCACGCGATCGCCCATCAGCACGAAAGGCCGCAGATCCACATGGCGCGGGGCGATACCCTGCTCGACGAAGGTGGGCACGGTGGACAAGGCCAGGGTGGGCTGCGCGATGTAATCCTGCGGCCGTGCGCGCAGCAGGCTGCGGAACTCGCTCAGCTGCGCGGCGCTGGCATGCGGCCCCACCAACATGCCGTAGCCGCCGGAACCATGCACCGCCTTCACCACCAGCTCATCGAGGTGCTCCAGCACATAGGCCAGCTCCTCCGGCTTGCGGCAATCGTGGGTGGGCACATTGGCCAGCAAAGGTTCCTCGCCCAGATAAAAGCGCACCATCTCCGGCAGATGGATGTACACCGCCTTGTCATCGGCGATGCCGGCACCGATGGCATTGCACAGATTGACGTTGCCGGCGCGGTAGGCGAAGTACAGCCCGGGCACGCCGAGCAGCGAGTCCTCGCGGAAGGCCAGCGGATCGAGATAGTCATCGTCGATGCGCCGGTAGATCACATCGACGCGCGCCAGACCGGCGGTGGTGCGCATGTAGCAGACATCATCCTGCACCACCAGATCGGCGCCCTCGACCAGTTCGATGCCCATCTCATCGGCGAGGAAGGCGTGTTCGTAATAGGCGCTGTTGTGGATGCCGGGCGAGAGCAGCACCACCGTGGGCTCGCCGCGGCAGTGCACCGGTGCCACGCTGCGCAGCGTCTCCAGCAACTCATCCGGGTAATGCGCCACCGGCGCCACCGCCGCATGGCGGAACAATTCGGGAAAGAGGCGCAGCATCACCTCGCGGTTTTCCAGCATGTAGGACACGCCGGAAGGCGTACGGCAGTTGTCTTCCAGCACGTAGTACTGATCGGGACCGGTGCGCACCAGATCGATACCGGCGATGTGGGTGTACACGCGGCGCGGCGGATCGAAGCCGGCCATCTCTGGACGGTATTGCGGGTTACCCAGGATCAACGCCTCCGGCACGCGTCCGGCGCGCAGGATCTCGCGCTCGTGATAGACGTCGTAGATGAAGGCATTGAGCGCACGCACGCGCTGTTCCAGGCCGCGCTGCAGGCGCTGCCACTCGGCCTGCGCCAGCACCCGCGGGATCAGATCGAAGGGAATCAGGCGCTCCGGATCGCCGCCTTCGCTGTAAACGGCGAAGGTGATCCCGATGCGCCGGAACCAAGCCTCGGCCTCGCGACGCTTGAGCGCCACCTGCTCCGCCGGCAGCGCCTTCAGCCAGGCCTCGACCAGCGCATACGGCGCCCGCGTCTGCCCCGCCGGACCCATCTCATCGAACACTGCCGCGCTCATCTCGCCATCGCCCGTCCCAACCCGCACCCAGCCAGCCTGCCCAGCCCGCGCGCCCGCGGTCAAGGCTTTCCGCCGCATTGCACCGCCCTGGTGCGCGGTGTGCGGGCGGATGCACCAGGGGGGGACGTGGTGGGGTGATTGGTAAGTGGTAAGTGGTAAGTGGTGAAGCGGGGTTGGGGGCTGGGGGTTGGGGGCTGGGGCGCGTTGCTGGAAGGGGCACGTGATCGGGAAGGGCTGATCGAAGCGTCGCGGCATTGTGCCCCAGCCCCCGACCCCCAGCCCCCAACCCCCGCCCCACCAGCACAGATCTGGTGCACTCCGCGCACAGCAGGCTTATCGTCGGGGCAACTTGCTTGATGGCCCCACCATGGCGGACCGGCCGCACTCGACCACTGCGTATTTCTTCAAGGTCATGGGCTTGGTGGCTCTGTTTTCGATCGCCTGGCAGATGCTGATCAGCACGATCGAGGGGCGCTTCGTCCAGGATCGCGTGGAAGTGCAGATGCGCGGCAAGTTCGACGCGCTGATCGCGCGCGATATCAATGCGATGCGGCTGTTGGCGCATGAATATGGCGTGTGGGATGAGACCTATGCCTATGCGGTCGATCGCGACCCGGATTTCATTCGGACCAATGTGTTGCCCTCGGGCGACAACCCGGGTGAAGTCGACTTCTTCGTGTTCTGGGATGCGGCTGGCGAGTTGCTGTTTTCGCAGCGCATCGGTGCGGGGGCCTTGGAGGCCGACAAGCTGGCCAAGTTAGAGCCGCTGGCCTTTGCCTTGTTGGCCGAGCGGCCGGAGCGCTCCTCCGGGCGCGCGGTGCTGCTCGACGGCGAGGTCTATCTGCTGGGGATCTCGCCGATCCTGCGCAACGATGGCAGCGGCCCCTCGCGCGGCGTCTTCCTGTTCGCGCGCATGCTGTCGCCAGCCTTGCTCGATTCCTACAAGATGCTGATTGGCGGCGAGTTGCAGATGACCGTCATCGATCGCAGCAGCAGCGCGCCGCTGGTGCTCGGCACACCCAGCGGCGCTGGCTTTGCGGACTGGTACGTGGACTCGCGTCCGGTGGCCTCGATGCGCGCGAACGAGGGCAGCGGGCTGGGCCATGAACTGGCGGCTGGCGAGAGCCTGCAGCTGCTGTTCAACGCACTGGGCACCGCGCTTCTGGTGACGCTGGGCGCCATGCTGCTGCGTCGGCGCATCATTGCGCCGCTGGCTGAGCTGCGTCGCCAGTTGCAGCAGCGCATCCACCAGGGCGTGGCGCGTCCGGTGGCGGTGCAGTCCTCGCTGCGCGAGATCGGCGTGGTGGTGCAAGGCATCAACGCCCTGGTCGACGAACAGGCACGCACGCATGCGGCCCAGCGCGATCGCGATGCCGCACAAGAGGCCGACCGCCTGAAGTCGATGTTCCTGGCCACGATGAGCCATGAGATCCGCACCCCGCTGACCGGCCTGGTGGGCGCGCTGGAACTGGCCAGCGCGGCCTCCAGCAGCAGTGAGCGCGAGAACTTCCTCGGCATCGCCCGCATGAGCAGCGAGCATCTGATGCAACTGCTCGACGATGTGCTGGATTTTTCGCGCATCGAGGCCGATCAGCTGATCCTGCACCAGCAGGATGTGGCACTGCAGGAAATCGTTCGCGATGCAGTGTCCTTGATGCGTCCGCGCGCCATCGCCAAGGGCCTCTACATCGAGGCCGATCTGGGCCAGCCGCTGACGCTGCACACCGATCCGGTGCGGCTGCGCCAGATCGTGGTCAACCTGCTCAGCAATGCGGTCAAGTTCTCATCCACCGGCGACATCGAAGTTGCGGTGCGGCGCGAAGCGGATGACACGGTGGAGATCGTGGTCGCGGATCGCGGCGTGGGCATTCCGGAGGACGAACTGGAATCGATCTTCGACCCTTTCCGCCAGCTGCGCGGCGAGACTCACCGCCAGGCCGGCACCGGCCTTGGTCTGGCGATCAGCCGGCGCCTGGCGCGCGCCCTCGGCGGGGAACTGAGCGCTCAGCGCCGCCGCGGCGGCGGCTCACGTTTCGTGCTGCGCCTGCCCAATGCTCGCGCGGCCGATCCGGCCAGCGTACCGGCGGCCACTGCCAGGCCGGTCGACCTCAGCACGCTGCGCGGCAAGCGCATCCTGCTTGCCGATGACGACGAGTCGATTCGCGTGATCGTGGTCAGCGCCCTGAGCAGCCTGGGCGCTGTGATCGTCGATGCGCACGATGGCCAGGATGCCTTGGCCCTCGCCTCGCGCGAGCGCTACGACCTGATTCTGCTGGATCGGCACATGCCGGGCCTGGACGGGCTGCAGGTGGCCCGCGCGCTGCGTGCCGGCGCCACGCCGAATCAGCGCACGCCGATCTTCGCCATGACCGCCAGTACCCAGGCCGAAGACCGCCGCGCCTGTCTGGAAGCGGGCATGAACCGCTTCGTCGGCAAACCGATCAAGCCCAGCGAACTCAGCGAACTGATCGCGCGCGAGTTGCAGGGATCGTGACGCGGCAAGGATCCGCGATTGAGCGACGGCCGCAGCCGCTTGCGCCCAGCCGGCGCTGAGATCCAGCCGAGCCGCTCCGCAATGGCAGATCGTCTTTGCGCCCCTGTGCGTCAGGCTTCTTGCAACCGCCATTCCCGCCGACGCAATCGCGCCGAGGCCGTCACGCCGCCAACCCGTAACTGGCCAGCAGCGGCCCGACTTCGGGCTCGCGGCCGCGGAAGGCGGTGAACGAGGCCAGCGCGGGACGCGAGCCGCCAACGGCGAGGATCTCGCGGCGAAAACGCGCACCGGTGCCGCGATCCAGTACACCCGCCTCCTCGAAGGCGGCGAAGGCGTCTGCCGACAGCACTTCGGCCCACAGATAACTGTAGTAGCCGGCCGCATAGCCGCCGGCAAAGACGTGGCCGAAGCTCATCGGGAAGCGGTGCCAGGTCGGTGGCCGCACCAGCGCCACCTCATCGCGCACCGCTTCGATCAGCGTCAGCACGCGCGCGCCCTGGGCCGGGTCGTACTCGCGATGCAGGCGGAAATCGAACAGGCCGAACTCGAGCTGGCGCAGCAGGAACAGTCCTGCCTGGAAGTGGCGGGTGCCGAGCAGGCGCTCGAACAAGGCTTCCGGCAAGGCTTCGCCGCTCAGGTAATGGCGGGCGATGCGGTCGATGCCGGCACGCGTCCAGCACCAGTTCTCCATGAACTGGCTGGGCAGCTCCACCGCATCCCATTCCACGCCCTCGATGCCGGCCACGCTGCGCGCGTCGATCTCGGTGAGCATGTGATGCAGGCCATGGCCGAACTCGTGGAACAGCGTGGTCACGTCGTCATGGGTGAGCAGCGAGGGCCGATCGCCATGCGGAGGCGCGAAGTTGCAGGTCAGATAGGCGATCGGCAGCTGCAGTCCGCCAGCGTGGCGCCAGCGCGAGCGGCACACATCCATCCACGCGCCGCCGCGCTTGCGCGGTCGTGCGTAGGGGTCGAGATAGAAGCCCGCGCGCAGCTTGCCGTCGGCATCGTAGAGCTCGTAGTAGCGCACATCGGGATGCCACACCGGCACGCTCGTGCGCAGCACGCAGCGCACGCCGAACACCGTCTCGACGATCTGGAACAGACCATCCAGCACCTGCGGCAGCGGGAAGTAGGGCTTGAGCTGCTCGTCGGACAGCTGGTGGCGAGCCTGCTTCAGGCGCTCGCTGACGAAGGGCAGATCCCAGGGCTCGACCTCGGCATAGCCCAGCTGCGCGCGGGCGTACTGGCGCACTTCCTCCAACTCGCGCGCCGCGCCCGGCCGCGCCTTCTGCGCCAGCTCGCGCAGAAAGCCCATCACCCGCTCTGCCGAGGGCGCCATCTTGGTGGCCAGGGACTCCTCGGCGGCATTGGCATAGCCGAGCAGCTGCGCTGCCTCGTGGCGCAGCGCCATAATCGATTCGATGCGCGCGGCGTTGTCGTAACGGCCGGCGTCGGGGCCTTGATCCGAAGCGCGCGTGGCGTAGGCGCGATACACCTCGGCGCGCAGGGCGCGATCGGTGGCGTAGGTCATCACCGCCTGATAGGCCGGGTACTGCAGATTGACCGCGTGGCCCTCCAGTTCGTGCGCAGCGGCGGCCTGGCGCAGCAGCGCGCGATCGCTGTCGGGGATGCCATCCAGCTCGGCCTCGCTGAGCGGCCGCACGTAGGCATCGGTGGCATCCATCATGGCTTGCTCGAACTCCGCCTCCAGCTTGGCCAGCTCGCGCGCGATCTCGCGAAAGCGGGTGCGCGCCGGTTCTTCCAGGGCCACGCCGGACAGACGGAAATCACGCAGCGCGTGTTCGATCACCGCGCGCCGGTCGGCCGACAAAGCCGCACAGGCGGGGCTGTCATGCAGACGCTGGATGGCCTCGTACAGGCCGCGATGCTGGCCCAGCTCGCTGTTCCACTCGGTGATCTGATCCAGCGCCTTGAGATACACCTCGCGCAGCGCATCGGAGTCGGCCACGCTGTGCAGATGCGACACCGGCGACCAGCTCTGCTCCAGCGCCGCATCGGCCGCCTCCAGTGGCGCCATCAGGCTGTCCCAGTCGGGCTTCGCGGCGGCCGCCGCCACCACGGATTCGACCACCGCACGGCTGTGCGCCAGGCGCGCCTCCACCGCCGGCAGGACCTGATCGGGAGAGAAGCGGTCGAACAGCGGGAGTTCACAGTCCTGCAGCAAGGGATTCATGGGTTCTGGCGGTCGGCAAAGAGGATTCGCGCCAGTATTGGGGCGCCGCCTACGCATGCAAGCCCTCGCACTGATTTGCCGGCCATCCCCCAAGGCGGGCCTCGGCTGTAATCTTGGCGCATGGAACCCAGCCACCATTCCGCACAGGACGCCGCCATGCTGGCGCGGGTGGCGGCCTTGCCCTTGTTCGCCGGCCTGGATGCGGCCTCCTTGCAGCAGGTGGCGGCGGAGCTGGAATGGCTGGTGATGCCGGGCGGCGAGGAGTTGTTCCACGAATCCGATCCGGCCGACGCGGTGTACGTGCTGCTGGCCGGCTCGCTGGGCGCGTTTCGCGGCGAAGGCGCCGAGATGCGTCTGGTGGGTCGCATCCATCCTGGCGAGACCGTGGGCGAGATGGCCCTGCTCTCCGGCCATCCGCGCAGCGCCACCGTACGCACCCTGCGCGACAGCGAACTGGTGCGCTTCTCGCTGCGCGCCTTCGAAGCGCTGGCGCAAGCGCACCCGCAAGCCACGCTGGCCATCGCGCGCACCGCCGTCGCCCGCCTGGAGCGCGCGCTCGAAGGTGGCCGCGCGGCGCCGGCACCGCGCGCCATCGCCCTGCTCGCCGTGCATCCCGGCATTGACGTCGAGGCACAGGCGCGCGAACTGGCCGCAGCACTGTCGCGCTACGGTCCGGTCGCGCTGCTGCGCGGCGCCGAGCACGCGCAGGCGCCGATCGAGCTCATGCACGAACTGGAGCAGCGCCATCACAGCGTGATCTACGTCGCCGAGGGCGCCTCGGCGGAGTGGCGTGAACGCTGCCGGCGGCAAGCCGATTGCCTGTTGCTGCTTGCCGATGCGCGGCACAACCCGCAGCCGGCGCTCAGCCTGCCAGAGGTTGAAGCGCATCAGCAGGCCGGGCTGTGGCTGATCCAGCCCGGCCACATCCTACCCGGCGCCGCTCGCCGCTGGCGCCAGGCGCTGGGCTTGAGCCTGCATCTGCACGTGCGCGGCCGCGAGGACATCGCACGCCTCGCGCGACGCCTGGCGCGACGCTCGGTGGGCCTGGTGCTGTCCGGCGGCGGCGCACGCGGTTTCGCCCACATCGGGGTGATTCGCGCCCTGCGCGAACAGGGCCTCAGCATCGACGCCATCGGTGGCACCTCGATCGGCGCCGTGATGGGCGCGGCGGTGGCGCTGGAATGGGACCAGGACACCGTCCACGACACCTTCCACCGCGCCTTCGTCGCCACCAATCCGCTGAGCGACTACACCTTGCCGCTGGTGGCGCTGGTGGCCGGACGCAAGGCCAGCCGATTGCTGCAACGCGAGTTCGGCCTGGGCGACATTGAAGACCTGCCGCTGCCCTACTACTGCATGTCGGCCGACCTCACCGACGGCAAGGCGGTGTGCCACGACCAAGGCCCCTTATGGCAGGCGCTGCGCGCCTCCATCGCCATTCCGGGCATCCTGCCGCCGGTGTGCGTCGCAGGTCAGGTGCTGGTCGATGGCGGCGTGATCGACAACCTGCCCACCGGCGTGATGCGCGAGCGCAATCCCGGCCCGGTGATCGCCGTCGACATCGCCGGCCACCACGCGCTGGCCGCGCGTCGCGACGAAGTGGACCTGCCCAGCGCGTGGACCCTGCTCCGCGAGTCCTGGCGCGGCCAGGGCCGACCGAACATCCTGCGCGTGCTGCTGCGCGCCGGCATGGTCAATTCCGCCGCCACCATGGAACACAACGCCCGCCACACCGACCTTTTGCTCCGCCCCCCGGTCGACGACATCGACCTGCTCGCCTGGCAACGCTTCGACGACACCATCGCCCGCGGCTACCGCCACGCCCTGGAGGTCCTGGCGCAGTGGCAGCAGTGAGGATTGCGGTTGTTGCGGGATTGGGGATCGGAGCGCGCGCAGACAACCCGGTAGGAGCGCCCTTGGGCGCGAAAAGGGCCTGGCCTTGGTGCGGGGCAGCCCCTGGAGCGCCCTTGGGCGCGATAAGGGTCTGGCCTCGGTGTCGGGCTGATCGCGCGCAAGCGCGCTCCTACAGTCACCCCACTACCAACCCCGCCGCAATCGCCTCCTTCCACAGCGCCTCGGCGAATGCCTCGCTGACGTCCTGGCGGTCGTACAGCTTGGGGGCGCGCTGGCGGATTTCCTGGCGCAGCGCCTCGCGGCCTTTGCGGTCGCGGATCAGGGTGAGCAGCTTGCGTTGGTAGTCGGCGCGGTCCTTGGCCACCAGTTGGGTGAGGCCGAGCACGCGCAGGATGCCGAGGGTGTGACGGCCGCGCATGGTGGCGCCGGGCAGACTGATGATGGGCGTGCCGTAGCACAGCGCTTCCAGCGTGGTGACGCCGCCGGACCAGTCCATCGAATCGAGCAGCACATCGGCGGCTTCGGCCAGCGCGGCGTACTCGGCGCGCGGCAGCATGCCGAACACGGTCACGCGCGCATCGAAATCCACGCCGGCAGCGGCGAAGCGCTTGCGCATGCGTGTGATCAGCGCCTCGCGCGTGTGGCCCAGCGCGCTGGCCGCCAGCCACAGATCCGCTTCCGGTGCCTGCGCCAGGACCTCGGCAAAGAGTTCGTCATGCCCGGGATGCAGCTTCCAGAAGCTCTGCTGGCACAACAGGCGCACGCGGCCCTCGCACGCGGGCGGCACGCTGTCGCGGGCCGGCGTCAGCGTGGGCGCGGCGAAGCGGCTGCCGAAGCCGGGCAAGCGGATCAGGCGCTCGCTGTAATGCGCGTCGGCGCCATCGGGTTCGCACTCGGCGGCGCTGAAGAAGGCTTGCACCTCGTCCAAGCCGGTGCTGACCGGGTGGCCCCAGGCGGCGAGCTGCAGCGGCGCCAGGCGCAGACTGGCCAGGGCGAGGCTTTCCATCTCCATGCCCACGTCGAGGAAGAGGATGGCATCGAGCTCGGCGGCACGCAGCGCGCGCACCCATTCGACGATGTCCTGCTCGCACTGCACGAAGCTGTGCATGCCCTGGCGCCAGCGTTCGGTCCAGGCGTCCTGCCGGCCACCCAGGCCGAAGCCGTGCAGTTCGAAGCGCTCGGCCGGCAAGGCCAGCACCGATTCGATCCACAGCTTGCTCACCGAGTGCTCGAAGAAATGGCCAGAGACCACGCCCAGGCGCAGCCGGGTGCCGGCACGACGACTGGGCGTCGGCGCCAGCGGGCCGATCAGCCGCTGACTCAGACGCTGCACCAGCCGCGCGTAGCGACGGTGTTCGTGGAGGAAGGGCTGGCCCAGGTAATCCAGGTGAAAGAGATTGGCCGAGCGCAGCGCGGCGCGGATATCCTCGCTGCCGAGGCGAGCCGGATCTAGGCGCTCCAGCGCATCCAGGCCAGCGCGGAGTTGCTGCAGGAAGGCCTCGCGCGAGGCCTCATCCGGGGCCACCGCCTGCTGCGGCGTGAAGCTCTGGAACCAGCGCGGCGTGATCAGCTCGGGCTGACGCGCACTCAGGCGCTGCATCGCCTGGTGCATTTCCGGATAGCGATAGTCGGCAAAGCAGGCCGCCGCATAGTGGTAGAGCTGCGCCAGATCATCCGGCGCGGCCGCCACCGCTGCGGCGCGCGCGGCGATGATCTCGGCCAGCGGCGCGCGCAACTCGGTCATTGCATCGGCGCGGATGGCCAGCGCGCGCGGATGCTGCGCCTGCAGGCCCAGCGCGCGTTCGGCGGCTGCCTTGGCCTGCCCGGCATCACCGGCAGCGCGATAGATCTCGGCCAGCAGCAACCAGGCCTCGAACCAGGTCGGGCGACGGCGCAACACGGCCAGGGCATGGGTCAGCGCCAGCTCGTAGCGCTGGCCTGCCGCCGCGCTCTGCGCCAGTCCCAGGCGCTGATCGTGCAAGGCCGGATTGGCGGCGGCCACTGCGGCGAAGGCCTGCTCGGCCTCGGCCATGCGTCCTTGCACGGCGGCGGCGGCGGCGCCCAGGTAATGCGCTTCCAAGTCCTGCGGATGACTCTGCTGGATGCGTCGCACGCAGTGCAGCACGAGATCGGCATCGAACTCGGCCAGCGCCAGCAGCGCCAGTTCCTTGTTGGCGGCGAGGTGCGCCGGTGCCAGTTGCACGGCTTCGCGCAGGGCGCGACGCGCCGGCACCCGCTGACCCAGCCGATGCAGGGCGCTGCCGGACAGGAACAAGGCATCGACCTGCTGCGGCTGGCGCGCGAGCACGACCTGACTGAGGTCGAGTGCTCGCTTGAGATCACCGCCGCGCAGGGCGGCCAGCGCTTGTTCCAGTTCTTGCACGGCAATGACTCGGGCAGCAAAAGGGCGCGGGAGTATGCCTTGCCGCTCCTGCAGCCGCCTCAGCCGGCCTGGCGTCGAGCTTCAGCGCCTGGACGCGGACGGCCGCCGCAGCCCGATCACCTCATTGCGGGCGCTTGCTGGCCTCGTTGAGCTGCTCGTCCATCTGCCGCAGGCGCTCTTCTTCCTGACGCTTGAGGTCGCGTGCGGTGTCCATCGCCTTGAGCTGATCATCGAAGACGGTGGGCGTGCGTTCCTCCACCTTGGGCTGCGGGGCCGGCGGCGGCGGATCTTCGCTGCATCCGGCCAAGCCGGCCAGCGCCAGCAAAGCGCAAAGACTCCACAAGTAGCGAGGCATGGCGCACTCCCTGGGCTGAGACTGGCCCGAGGATAACCCCTTCCAGCCGGCGCGAGCGGCTTCCTTGCGCTAGCCGCCAGGATCGTCGCCGCAGCCCATAGACTGACGCACTCTGAACTCCAACACCCGCCATGCCCATCCGAGTTGCCCTGCCGGTGCCGCTGCCGCGCAGCTTCGACTACGAACTGCCGCCCGAACTGCCGCCTGCGCCGCAGGGCGCCCGCGTGCGGGTGCCATTCGGCAAGCGTGAGCTGGTGGGCATCGTGCTGGGACCGGTAGCGCGCAGCGCTGCGGGCCCGAGCGCCGACACGCGCGAGCTGAAGGCAGTGCGCGCGGTGCTCGACACGCAATCGCTGTACACGGCCGAGCTTTGGGACAGCCTGCACTGGGCGCAGCGCTACTACCACCAGCCGCTGGGCGAGATGCTGTTCACCGCACTGCCGGCCGGGCTGCGGCACAGCGATGGCCCCAGCCCGCGACGGCCCGGCTTGTGGCTGCGCAACGGCAGCCAAGAGCCCAAGCTGCGCGGCGCACGTCAGCTGGCCCTGTGGCATGCCCTGGGCGAACACGGTCTGGCCGAAGCAGAGCTGGACCAGCGCGAGCCCGGCTGGCGCACGGCCATGACGGCGCTGGCGAAGAAGGCGCTGGTGCAGCGGATCGAACTCTCGCCCTTCGCCCCGCCGCCGATCCTGGCACCGGCCCCGGCGCTGAATGCGGAGCAGGCGGCGGCGGTGGAAGCGATCCAGGCCGAGGCCGGGTTTCGCTGCTGGCTGCTGCAGGGCGTCACCGGCAGCGGCAAGACCGAGGTCTACCTCCGTCTGATCGCACGTTGCGTGGCCGAGGGCCGTCAGGCCTTGCTGCTGGTGCCGGAAATCGGACTCACGCCGCAGCTGATCCGGCGCGTGCGCGAGCGCCTGCCGGCGCGGGTGGCGGTGCTGCACTCGGCCCTGAGCGAGGGCGAGCGCGTGGAAGCCTGGCGCGCCATGGCCAGCGGCGAGGTGGATGTGCTGGTCGGCACGCGCTCGGCAGCCTGGATTGCGCTGCCGCGCCCCGGTCTGATCGTGGTCGACGAAGAGCACGATGGCTCGTACAAACAGCAGGACGGCGTGCGCTACCAGGGCCGCGATGTGGCCATCTACCGCGCCCATCGCCTGGGGATTCCGATCGTGCTGGGCAGTGCCACGCCCAGCTTCGAAAGCCTGCGCAATGTCGACGAGGGCCGTTATCAGCGCCTGTGGCTGCACCAGCGTGCCGGCGGCGCACAACCGCCCAGCCTGCATCGCATCGACCTGCGCCAGCAGCGGCTGCAGCACGGACTGGCGGCCGACACGCTGTCGGCCATCGGCCGGCATCTGGGCCAGGGCGGCCAGGTGCTGGTGTTTCGCAACCGACGCGGCTACGCCCCGGTGCTGTGCTGCCACGATTGCGGCTGGCATGCCGAATGCCCGCGTTGCGACGCCAGCCTCACCGTGCACCGGCGCCGCGCGCGCCTGATCTGCCATCACTGCGGCTACGAGCAGGCGCCGCCGCGCGCCTGCCCCGACTGCCACAGTCTGGCGGTGATACCGCAAGGCACCGGCACCGAGCGCCTCGAGCAAGCCCTGGAGCAGGCCTTTCCCGATTACCCGACGCTGCGCCTGGACCGCGACAGCACCGCGCGCAAGCACAGTTTCGATCAGATGGTGGCGCAGCTCGCCGATGGCCACCCGGCCATCGTGGTGGGCACGCAGATGCTGGCCAAGGGCCACGACTGGCCTGGCGTCAGCCTGGGCGTGATCGTCGGCGCCGACGATGGCCTCTACAGCGTCGATTACCGCGCCCAGGAACGCCTGGCCCAGCTGCTGGTGCAGGTCGCCGGTCGCGCCGGACGCGCCAGCCGCAGCGGCGAGGTGCTGGTGCAGACGCACTGTCCGGATCACCCGCTGCTCAGCACCCTGCTGCGTGATGGCTACACCGCCTGGGCCGAGACGGCCCTGGCCGAACGCCGCAAGGCCGGCATGCCGCCCTATGTGGCGCACGCCCTGATCCGCGCCGAGCATGTCGACGCGGCGCGCGCCGAAGCCTTCCTGCAAGCCGTGCTGGAGCGCAGCGCAAGCAGCGCCGGCGTGGACATCGCCGGCCCGCTGGAGGCGCCGATGGCACGCCGCAACGAGCTGGCGCGCTGGCAGCTGATCTTCACCGCACGCGAACGCGCCACCTTGCACGCCACGCTGAAGGGCGCGGTCGACGCCGCCTACGCCGTGGCCCGCCGCCTGCGCGTGCGCTGGACGGTGGATGTGGACCCGGCGGACTGGGGTTAGGCCCGGGCCTCGATGTGAGGACTGATCGCGCGCAAGCGCGCTCCCACAAGGCTTCGGCAATGCGCCCCAACCCAACCACCAACACCCAGCTCCCCGCCCTACCCGCGCGGATGATGCTGCTGATGCAGTCGCTTGAGGCCTTCGCGGGCGATGTGGGTGTAGATCTGCGTGGTGGAGAGGTCGGCGTGGCCGAGCAGGAGTTGCACCACGCGCAGGTCGGCGCCGTGGTTCAACAGGTGGGTGGCGAAGCTGTGGCGCAGGGTGTGTGGGGATAGCGTGCCGCGCACGCCGGCCAGCAGCGCGTAGCGCTTGATCAGGGCCCAGAAGGCCTGGCGCGTCATCGCGGCGCCGCGCTGGGTGATGAACAGTGCCGCATCGGGCCGTGGATGTACGGCGGGGCGGGCTTCACTGAGCCAGCGTCGCAACCAGTGCTGCGCCTCATCGCCGAGCGGCACCAGACGTTCCTTGCTGCCTTTGCCGCGCACGCGCAGCACGCCCTGGGCCAGGCTGATCTGCTCGCCGCGCAGGCTCACCAGCTCGCTGACACGCAAGCCGGTGGCATACAGCAGTTCGAGCATGGCCTTGTCGCGCAGACCCAGCGCAGTGTCCAGATCCGGCGCTTTGAGCAGGGCCTCCACCTCCGATTCGGTCAGCGCCTTGGGCAAGGCCCGCGGCAGCTTGGGGCCCTTGAGTTCGGCGGTGGGATCGTCCTGGCGCAAGCCCTGATCCACGCACCAGAGGTAGAACTGCTTCAAGGTGGACACCAGCCGCGCGCCGCTGCGCGGCTTCATGCCCTGCATGCGCGCCGACAGGTAGGCAAACAGATCGGCATGACTGGCACCGGCCAGACTGCTGCCATGGGTTGGCAGCCAGGCCGCCAGCCCGCGCAGATCAGCGCCATAACTGGCCAGCGAGGCCCGCGCCAGACCGCGTTCGGCCCAGGCCTGGTCGAGAAAGCGCGCGATCAGCGGATCGCCGGGCGGCGTGGACGCAGCGCCCGCGCGCTTTGGCTTATGGTGCGCCGTCTTTTGGGAGTCTTTGCGCATGGCCATCCAGATGGAGCCCGCCGGCATGCTGCGCCGGCTCGGCGCAATCGTATACGACAGCCTGGTGGTGGCTGCGATCCTGATGATCGCCACCGCGGTGGTGATGCCCTTCACCGGCGGCGAGGCGGTGCCGCCCGGCACGATCTGGTTCGAGCTCTATCTCGGCACCTGGCTGCTGTTGTACTTCGCCGGCTCCTGGGCCATCGGCGGACAGACCGTGGGCGACCGCGCCTGGCGCCTGCATGTGCGCGACGGCGAGGGGCGCTATCCGAGCTGGGGCCGCTGCATCCTGCGCGCACTGCTCGCCGTGCCCTCGCTGGGCATCTTCGGGCTCGGCCTGATCTGGTGCTGGTTCGACCCTGAAGGCCACAGCCTGCATGACCGCGGCGCGAAGACGCAGTTGTTGTTTGAGCCGAAGGTGGGGAAGTGAGGGTGGGGTGGGGGGCGTGGGTGGGGTCGGTGGGTAAGTGGTAAGTAGTAAGTAGTAAGTAGTAAGTGGTAAGTGGTGGGCGGTGACGCGGGGTTGGGGGCTGGGGGCTGGGGCGCGAGATGGGCAGGGCGAGGAGACTGGCCGGCTTCTCCTGGGAGCGCCGACGTCCTCGTCGGCCATTGCCTCCGCGCTAGCGGGGACGCCAGAGATCCCAAAGGAGACCCCCGCATCACCCAGACCAGCTGTCCCTGGGAACGCCGACGTCCGCGTCGGCCGCAGCCTCCGCGCTGGCGGGAACGCCAGCGACGGAGGACGGGCAAGCTCCGCTCAGCGGAACTTGTACTCCAAGCCCACGTAGTAGGAGCGGCCGCGGGGGTCGGTGTAGGTGGGGTCGTAGCCGGCGATGAAGTAGTAGGCCTGATTGGAGAAAGGCGGCTCTTCGTCGAAGACATTCAACAGGCCGCCGCGCAGGCGCAGCGAGTCGTTGATCTGCCAGCTGCCGGTCAGATCCCACAGCGAGTAGGCGTCCACATCACGCGCCGGCAGCGGGGCATCGCTGAACGGATCGTAGGTGGTGTTCTGGTCGCGGTAGCCGGACAGATAGGTGTTGGCGAAGGTCAGGCCGTAGCTGCCGTAGTCCCAGTTGAAAGCCACGCGATGGCGCCAGCGCTGGATCACCTGATCGTTGAGGAAACGGCCGAGGTTGCTGCGGTAGGGCTCCAGCGGACCGAACTGGCGCTCGTAGGTCAGAAGGTAGGTGCCGCTGACATCCACGCCAAAGCGGCCGTGATCGGTGTCGATGCCCCAGCGCAGCGAGAGGTCCAGGCCGTCGGTCTTCAGTCGGCCCTGGTTTTCCTTCTGCAGGATGATGTTGCTGATGAAGCCATCGCTGTCGCGGTCGATGTAGATGCCGTTGTAGAGCTCGGGGCTCTCGATGATGATCTGCTCACCCAGGGTGCTGATCACATCGCGTTTCTGCAGCCAGAAGTACTCCAGGCCCACGCTGAAGTCGCGGTTCGGCTCGTAGATGAAGCCCAGCGAGACCTGGCGTGAACGCTCCGGGTCGAGATCCGGATTGGCGCGGCGTTCCACCGGCCACTGATCGGTGCAGAGATCGATGCTGCCTTCGGCGGCGGCGCACTGCGGGTCGGTGATCAGGCTGGAGGTCACGCCGAAGATCGTCGGCCGGTACAGATCGCTGAAGGACGGGGCGCGGAAGCCGGTGCCGGCCGAGCCGCGGATGATCAGCGTCTCGCTGGGCTGCCAGCGCACGCCGAATTTGGGATTGAAGGTCGAGCCCACGTCCTGGTAATCGTCGAAGCGCAATGCGCCCTGCAGTTCCAGGTTGTCGGCGATGGGCGCGCTGAGTTCGCTGTACAGCGAGGCCACGTTGCGGCTCTCGTCGGTGGCGATCAGGGCCGGCGGATCGCCTGGCAGCAGGGTGCTGTCGCGGTCGCCCGCAATGTTGTTCGACTGCAGCAGGGCCGAGGGGCGGAAGCGCTGCGTCTCGCGGCGGATTTCGCCGCCCAGCGCCAGACCCAGATCGCCATGCTCCAGCGCCATCAGCGAGCGCGTGAGGTTGAAGTCGACGCCGGTGCTGGTGCCCTTGGACACGCGCGCCTCATCGTCGATGGTGATGCTGTCGAGCAGCGACTGGCCGGCGGCCGAGGACGGGCCGAAGGGATTGATGGTGCCGTTGCGGATGGCTGCGTCGAAGGCGTCGAAGAGCACATAGCCGTCGACATAGCGGTCGATGGCCTCGCTTTCGGCGCGGCTGATGCCCAGGCCATAGAACCATTCGCCGAGCATGCCTTCCGCACCCAGAACGAGGCGGCTGCCTTCCGAGGTGACTTCGCTGGTGCGGTTGCCGGCCTCGGTCATGCGCAGGCGGATGCCACTGAAGGTGGTGGGCAGGCCCGGACGAGTCAGCGCATTGCGGTAAGCCTCGGGCAGCACCGACAGCGGCAGATTGCGGATGCGCTGCGGGTTCGGGCTCAGCCGGTACAGCGTCTCGGCGCGGGCCAGCGAGAGCTCGGCAAACAGGCGGTGGTTGCCGTCCAGGTCAAAGCTGGCGCGACCCAGGAAGCTGAGCTTGTCCGACTCGGGGTAGAGCTCGGTGTCCTGCATGTAGTCGTAGCTGCATGCGGCCGGGCCGCCGGGGCCTTCCGGCGCGTACACGGTGGCTGGCGGATTGCAGGCCGGGGCGCTGGGATTGATGCGGGTGCGCGTGGTGCCGGCCGGCAGCAGGCCGGCGGCGATCAGGGCATTGCGCTGCGCACTGCTGACATCGATGTTCGCCGGATAGGTGTTGCTCGACATCAGCGCCGGCAGCACCTCGGCGAGCGGGCGCTCGCGGATGAACTCGCGTTGGCTGGAGCGCAGCGCGCCCAGCTGCTGGTAGTCGAAGACGGCGAAGAGGTTGTAGCCGTCTTCGTTGAGATTGCCCACGCCGCCGGAGATGGTGGCGGTCTTCTTGTCGGCGCCGCCTTCATCGGTGTCACCGTAGAGCAGGCCGAAGTCGAGGCCCTCGTAGTCGCTGCGGGTGATGAAGTTGATCACGCCGCCGATCGCGTCCGAGCCGTACAGCGCGGAGGCGCCGTCCTTCAGCACTTCCACGCGCTCGATGGCGCCGGCCGGGATGTTGTTGAGGTCCACGCCGGCCTCGTCGCCGGGCGAGGCGAAGTTGGCCAGGCGGCGGCCGTTCAACAGGATCAGGGTGCTGGACACGCCCACGCCGCGCAGATTGGCGCCGTTGAAGCCGCGCTGGCCGCTGGTGCTGTCGGTGATGCTGGCGCCATCGCTCAAGGGGGCGGTGTTGGCGGTCAGCGACTTGACCATTTCCGCCGCCGTGCTGAGGCCGCGGTCGACGATGTCCTCGCGCGTGATGATTTCCACCGGCAAGGCGGTCTCGGCATCGATGCGCTTGATGCGCGAGCCAGTCACGGTCACCGAATCGAGTTCGGTCTCGGCGTCGCTGGCGGCGTTGTCCTGTGCCAGCGCGGGCACACAAAGGGCTTGCAACAAGGCTGCAGCCAGCAGGCTGCGGCGGTAGACGATGGCTCGGGTCATGGTGGCATCCTGATTCGGCACGGCCCCCTTGGCCGCACGGCGCTGCACTGTACGCGGGCGCATGCCGGGCCGATCGGCGGCTGTCGCAGGCACGCAATTTCACGTCGCTTTTGCGAAAACAGGGCGCGCCTGCTTGATGCCATGATGCAATCCAGCGAAGACGCGGCGGTGGGCCGAAGCGATGGAAGAGTTGCGCGAAAAGCTGATTGCGCCGATGCCGGGGACGCAGCGTGAACTGACCCGCCTGCGCTTTGGCGTGCGCGGCGCCGGCCCCAAGGTCTACATCCAGGCCGCGCTGCATGCCGACGAGCCGCCGGGACTGCTGGTGGCCTGGCATTTGCGCCGGCGCCTGGCGGAACTGGAGCGCGAGGCACGCGTGCGCGGCGAAGTGGTGCTGCTGCCGATCGCCAATCCCATCGGCCATGCGCAGCGGCTGCTCGGTCGTCCGGTGGGCCGCTTCGAGCTGGCCAGCGGCGAGAACTTCAATCGCCTGTTCGCGCAGGTGGCGGCGCAGGCCTGGGCACAGCTGCGGCCGCAGGTGGATGCCGGTCAGGTGCCGGATCTGGCCAGTGCGCGCGGCGCACTGCGCGAGGCGGCGCGGATGGTGCCGGCCACCACCGAGCTGGCCAGCCTGCGGCGCCTGCTTTTGCTGGATGCGGTGGATGCCGATGTGGTGCTCGACCTGCATTGCGACAACGAGGCGGTGATGCACCTCTACACGCTGCCTGCGCTGTGGCCGGCGGTGGCACCGCTGGCGCGGCTGATCGGCGCCGAGCTGAGCCTGGTGGCGGATGACTCGGGCGGCGATCCCTTCGACGAAAGCTGCTCGCTGTGCTGGCGCCAGCTCAATGCCGCCTACCAGACGCACACCGGTCGCGCCGGCCCCTGGCATGACGCCTGCGTCGCCACCACGCTGGAACTGCGCGGCGAGCGCGACGTGGACGAGCAACTCGCCGTGCAGGATGCCGAGGCCATCCTGCGCTATCTCGGCGAACGCGGCGCGCTGGACCTGGATCCCGGCCCGCTGCCGCCGCTGCGCCGCGAACCGCGCGCACTGGCGGCCTCGATGCCAATCCCGGCGCCGCATGGCGGGCTGCTGGTGCATCGCCCGGTGCTCGGCCAGGAGGTCAGTGCCGGCACCGTGCTGGCCGAGATCATCGATCCCTTGAGCGGACAACGCACGCCGGTGGTCACGCCCGTCGCTGGTTTCGTCTACGCCCGTGAGAGCGAGCGCATCGTGCCGGCCGGCGTGCGCGTCGCCAAGGTCGCCGGCTTCGAGGCCGTGCGCAGCGGCCCCTTGCTGTCGGCATGAGCGCGCCGCGGCGCATCGCCTTTCTGTTGCTGGAGCGCTATTCGCTGCTCTGTCTGGCCTATGCGCGCGAGGCGCTGCGCGCGGCCGATCAATGGCTGGGCGGGCGCAGCATCGAATCGCTGCTGCTCAGTCGCGAAGGGCGCCCGGCCTTGAGTGCCAGTGGCGAAGCCTTGCACGTGCATGCCGCGCTGGGCGCCGCGCCGCCGGCCCTGGATGCGCTGGTGGTGGTGGCCGAACAACCGCCCGAGGCCGGCGAGCATGACTTCATCGATGCCCAGCTCAATCCGCTGGTGCATGCCGTGCTGCGTCGCCAGGGACGCTTGATCGGACTGGGCTGCGGCGTCGCCTGGTTTGCCCGCAGTGGCGCACTGGATGGCCGTCGCGTGGCGGTGCCCGCCTTGCATGCGCCAGCGCTGGCCAGCCTGCGCCCCGCCGCGATCGTGTCGCGGCGCAGCCACGAAATGGACGCCGCGCTGCTCAGCGCCAGCACCGGCGCCGGCACGCTGGCCCTGATGCTGGCCTGGATCGAGAGCGAGCACGGCGAAGCCTGCGCGCGGGCGATCAAGCGCCAGTTCGGCAGCGAGGCCGGCAGCGGCGACAGCGGCAAGGCTGCGGCCGTGCCCAGCAGCGGATTGCGGTCGAGCAAGCTGGAAGAAGCACTGAGCCTGATGAGCGCCAACCTGGGCGAGCCCCTGTCCACCGAGGACATCGCCGGTCTCGTCGGAGTATCGCGACGCCAGCTGGAACGCCTGTTCAAGCAGCACCTGGATACGCTGCCCGCGCGCTGGTATCTGGAGCAGCGCCTGGAGCGCGCGCGCCGGCTGCTGATCGAAGGCTCGCAATCGATCCTGCAGATCGGCCTCAGTTGCGGCTTCACCTCGGGCGCGCATTTCTCCAACGCCTATCGCCAGCATTACGGGCACACCCCGCGTGAGGAACGCAGCGCACGCGCCGAGGCCTGGCGCGCGCTGGCCGAGCCGCTGCGCGGGCGCAAGGAGCCAAGCACGCCATGAGCCTGGAAGCCCCCTTCCTGTTACGCCCCTGTGCGGAGGGCGATTTGCCCGCACTGGAGCGTTTTGCCGCCGCCAGTCCGGTCGGCATCACCACGCTGCCCTACGATCGCGCCTACCTCACCGATCGCCTGCAGCGCTCGCTGCATGCCTTCGCCAGCGACGACGCCAGTGGCGAGGAGATCTACCTGTTCGCGCTGGAGGATCGCGCCAGCGGCCAGGTGATCGGCATCAGCGGCATCGCCGCGCGCGCCGGCTTTGCCGACCGCTTCTACAGCTTCCGCAACGAGTTCGTGGTGCACAGCAGCCGCCCGCTGGGCGTCAGCAATCGCATCCACACCCTGCATCTGTGTCATGACCTCACCGATGTGAGCCTGTTCATCAGCTACCACATCGACCGCGCCTACGCCGGCACGCTGGCGCCGCAGCTGCTGTCGCGGGCACGCCTCCTGTTCATCGCGCAGCACGCCGAACGCTTCGCCGATCGCATCGCCGCCGAGAGCGCCGGCATGGCCGACGACAGCGGCCGTTGTCCGTTCTGGGATGCGGTGGGGCGGCGCTTCTTCGGCATGGACTACCCGACCATCGAACGCCTCACCGGCGGGCGCAGCAAGAGCTTCATCGCCGACCTGATGCCGCCCTCGCCGATCTACGTGCCGCTGCTGCCGGAGGAGGCGCAGTTCGCCATCGGCCAGCTGCATCCGATCGCCGAACTGCCTTTCTCGATCCTGCTCGACGAGGGCTTCGATGCCGACACCTATCTCGACATCTTCGATGGCGGCCCGACCGCCGTGGAGCGCCTGCCCATGCTCAAATCGGTGGCCAGTTCACGGCGCCTGCGCGCCGCCATCACCGGCGATGGCGGCAGCCGCAATGGTTGGTTGATGGCGGTGAATGCCAAGCGCCAGGACTTCCGCGCGCTGGCGGTGCGCGGCTCGATCCAGGGCGAGGTGCTGCTGCTTGATCGCGACAGCGCCGCCGCACTGGCGGTGGAAGCGGGTGACCCGGTGCGCGCAGCAGCGCTGGCCTGGCCCGCATGAGCACGCCCGCCGCCAACTTGCTGCTGCGCGCCGCCGGGGCAGCCGATCTGCCGATGCTCGGCGCCCTGCTGCCGCCGTGGGAGATCGAGCTCGCTGCCTTCGTCGACGAGGATCCGGACGACCGCCTGCTGCTCGCCTTCGATCTCGATCACTCGGCGCTGCGGCCGGTGGCCTGCCTGCGCGTGCGCCGACGCATCGGGCTCAAGCTGCCGCGCTACTGGTTCCACGTCGGCTGCCGCGTGCACGCCGCCCCCGATCTCGGCATGTACCGGCTGGAGCGCACCTTGCTGCTGGGCAATGATCACACCGGCGCCAGCGAGCTCTGTGACGCGGCGGTCGATGCGGATTACCTCAACGGGCCCCGTTCTGAGTCCGCCCCCGCGCGCGCCGCCGCCACGCCGATCCTGCGCCGGCTGATCGAAGAGGCGCTGCACTGCTTGCGGCAAGTGCCACACACGGAGACGGCCGAGGGCGCGGCGACGCGCATCATCGCGGCGCTGCCAGGCGTTCGTGAGGGCGATGGCAGCGCGCCCTTCTGGCAAGGCCTGGGCCGCCATTTCTACGATGCCGAGATCGCCAGCGTGCGCGCCCGCCACGGCAGCGCCTGGCTCACCCACGTCGCCGCCCTGCTGCCGCGTCATCCCCTGGTGGTGTCGATCCTGCCGCCCGCCACCCAGGCCGCCATCGGCCGCCATCACCCCGCCGCCGAAGACCTGCGCAAGGCCCTCAGCGAAGCCGGCTTCCGCCCTGGACAGCACGTCGATCTGTACGACGGCGGGCCGGTTTGGGAGGTGTGAAGCGGGGCCGGTGGTTTGGTGCTTGGGACTGGAGGTTTGGGGCTGGGGCTTGGGGCGCAAGTCCGCAAGGGTTCGGGTTCGAGTTGCGGTATGGGCACGGAGTTGACCAGGCTCAGCCGAGCAGCGCCGACCTGCGTGGCATTTCCCTGCCAGACCGCCTTGGCGTCCTTGGCCTGCTTTGCGCCCTTGGCATCAACCATCGACTGATCGTCAATTTCGGCCGCTTCAGTCGTCTTGCGGGACGCCGTCAGCAACGCGCCCCAAGCCCCAGCCCCCAATCCCTGATCCCTGATCCCAGTTTCCCTCCCCGTCCCGCTCCCCTGCCAGACTACGAAGCCACGTTCCACGCAGCGACTGCCGATGCTCGAGATCCACTGCCTGCCTGCCTTTGCCGACAACTATCTGTGGCTGCTGCGCGAGCCAGGCAGCGGGGTGGTGGGCGTGGTGGATCCGGGGGATGCGGCGGTGGTGCGCGCGGCGCTGGCGGCGCGGGGCTGGGGCCTCGACTGGATACTGCTGACCCACCACCATCCCGATCATGTGGGCGGCAATCTGGCGCTGCAGGCGCATTACGGCTGCCGCATCGCCGGAGCCGCGCACGATGCGGCGCGGCTGCCCGGGCTCGATGTCGGCGTCGCGGGCGGGCAGGACTTCGCCTTCGGTGCCAGCAGCGCGCAGATCATCGACACGCCCGGCCACACGCGCGGCCACATCAGCTGGTACTTCGCCGATGCGGGCGCGCTGTTCTGCGGCGACACGATCTTCAGCCTGGGCTGCGGGCGACTCTTCGAAGGCGACGGCGCCACCATGTGGGCCTCTTTGCAGCGCTTGCTGCAATTGCCGCCGGACACCCGGGTCTACTGCGCGCACGAATACACCCTGGCCAATGCGCGCTTCGCCTTGAGCGTGGATCCCCAGCACCCGCCCTTGCTGGCACGAGTGGCCGAAGCTGAGGCCCTGCGCGCCCGCGCCCAGCCCACCGTGCCGATGCGACTGGGCGATGAGCAGGCCGCCAACCCATTCCTGCGTGCCGCCGATCCCGCGCTCGCCGCGCAACTCGGCATGGCCGGCGCCCAGCCCGCGGCCGTGTTCACCGAACTGCGTCGGCGCAAGGATGGATTTCGCGGCTGAGCGCGATGTTGATCTGGCGGGATCTGAGGATCGGACGCTGGTCGACGCCAAGGCCGATGGGCCCCGCTCAGCATCCACATCACCCAGCTCACCCGGATGGTGGAGAATCGGCGCAACTCTCAGCGAATGTGCACCATGACCGATCTGCCCCGCCCCAGCTTCGGATTTGCCAAACGCCATGGCGTGGCGGTGCTCGGTCTGGCCGGTGACAAGGTGCGGGTGGCCTTGCGCGCCGATGCGCGGCCGGAGGCGATGCTGGAGCTGCGTCGCTTCGTCGGGCGGGCGCTGTTGCCGGAACGCATGAACGCCGACGACTTCGAACGCCTGCTGCGCGAGTTGTATCAGGGCGGCGAGGACGCGCGGGCGATGGCGGCGGACATCGATCAGCGCCTGGACTTGCGGCAGCTGGCCGAGGAGTTGCCCGAGCCCACCGATCTGATGGAGAGCGATGACGACGCACCGATCATCCGCCTGATCAACGCGCTGCTGGCCGAGGCGGTCAAGGAAAATGCTTCGGACATTCACATCGAGCCCTTCGAGAACCGGCTGGTGGTGCGTTTCCGCATCGATGGCGTGCTGCGCGAGGTGCTGGCGCCGCAGAAGTCCATCGCGCAGCCGGTGGTGAGCCGCATCAAAGTCATGGCCAAGCTCGACATCGCCGAGAAGCGCCTGCCGCAGGACGGTCGCATCGGCCTGCGCATTGCCGGTCGGCCGGTGGATGTGCGCGTGTCGACCATTCCCGCCAGCTTCGGCGAGCGCGTGGTGCTGCGTCTGCTCGACAAGCAGGCGGGACGGCTCAATCTCGGCGAGCTGGGCATGGACGAGAGCACACGGCAGCGCCTGGACGAGCTGATCCATCGTCCGCACGGCATCCTGCTGGTCACCGGCCCCACCGGTTCGGGCAAGACCACCACGCTGTACGCCGGGCTGCTCAAGCTCAACGACCGCAGCCGCAACATCATGACGGTCGAGGATCCGATCGAGTACTACATCGACGGCATCGGCCAGACCCAGGTCAACACCAAAGTGGACATGAGCTTCGCGCGCGGCCTGCGCGCGATCCTGCGTCAGGATCCGGATGTGGTGATGGTCGGCGAAATCCGCGATCTGGAAACCGCCGAGATCGCGGTGCAGGCCTCGCTGACCGGCCATCTGGTGCTGTCCACGCTGCACACCAACACCGCGGTCGGCGCGGTGACACGTCTGCGCGACATGGGCATCGAGCCGTTCCTGCTGTCGTCCAGCCTGATTGGCGTGGTCGCGCAGCGCCTGGTGCGCATGCTCGACCCGGCGCAGTCCGAGGCCTATGTGGCCAGTGCTGCCGAACTGGCCGCGCTGGGCCATCCGGATGCGCTGGGCAGCCGCCTGTTCCGCCCTGGCGCGGCGGTGGCGGCGCGCCACGGCGGGTACAAGGGCCGCACCGGCGTCTACGAACTGGTGGTGGTGGACGAAGCCATGCGCCAGGCCATCCATGAGAAGGCCAGCGAGCAGACCCTGGAACGTCTGGCGCGCGCACGCACGCCGGGCATCCTCGAAGACGGCTGGCGCAAATGCCTGGCCGGGCTCACCAGCGTCGAGGAAGTGCTGAAGGTGACGCGCGAGGATTGAGGGCGCGGCCAGAGCGGCTGCGCCCGCTGCGCTTGCTGGCGCCCGAGGCATCGCAAGCTGTCGGAACGCGCTCCGGCACCCTTCCCAAGCGGCTTGATGCAGCGCAACATGGGCTGCCACGCTGCCGCTGATCTTCCCGCCATGGCCGATTCCGACGTACCCGCGATGCCCAGCCACGACTATCTGCGCGCCATCCTGACCTCGCGCGTGTACGAGGCGGCGATTGAGACGCCGGTGACGGCGATGCGTCGCCTGGGCGCGCGGATGGGCTGTGAGATCTGGCTCAAGCGCGAGGACCAGCAGCCGGTGTTCTCCTTCAAGCTGCGCGGCGCCTACAACAAGATGGCGCAGCTCAGCGCGGCCGAGCGCGCGCGCGGCGTGCTCGCGGTGTCGGCCGGCAATCACGCGCAGGGCGTGGCCCTGGCGGCGCGCAATCTCGGCTGCCGCGCCACCATCGTGATGCCGCAGACCACGCCCAGCATCAAGGTGGAAGCGGTGCGCGCGCTGGGCGCGGACATCGTGCTGCACGGCGATGGCTATGACGCCGCTGCCGAGCACGGACTCGCGCTGGCCGCCGCCGAGGGCTGGTGCTTCGTGCATCCCTACGACGACCCGGCGGTGATCGCCGGCCAGGGCACGGTGGCGATGGAACTGCTGCGCCAACTGCCCGGACGGCTGGATGCGGCCTTTGTGCCGGTCGGTGGCGGCGGTCTGGCGGCCGGGATGGCGGCCTACATCAAGGCCTTGCGACCGGACATCCGCGTGATCGGCGTGGAGCCGGTGGATGCCGCCTGCCTGGATGCCGCACTCAAGGCTGGCACCCCGGTGACCCTCGACCAGGTCGGCCTCTTCGTCGACGGCGTGGCGGTGCGCCGCGTGGGCAGCGAGACCTTCGCCGTGCTGTCGCGCTGCATCGACGAGATGGTGCTGGTCAACACCGATCAGATCTGCGCCGCGATCAAGGATGTCTTCGACGACACCCGCGTGGTGCTGGAACCGGCGGGCGCGCTGGCCCTGGCCGGCCTCAAGCACTGGCGTGAGCAGCATCCGCAGGCCGGGCTGGTGCTGAGCGCGGTGGCCAGCGGCGCCAACATGAATTTCGATCGCCTGCGCCACGTGGCCGAGCGCGCCGAGATCGGCGAGGCCCACGAGGCGGTGTTCGGCGTCACCATCCCTGAGGTGCCGGGCAGCTTCCTCAATTTCTGTCGCGCGCTGGGCCCGCGCTCGGTCACCGAGTTCAACTATCGCTACGCGCCGGAGCAGCGCGCCCAGGTCTACGTGGGCGTGGCCCTGCGCGGCGGCGCCAGCGAACGCCTCGAGATCAGCAGACACCTCGAAGCCGCCGGCTATGCGGTGAGCGACTACACCGACAACGAACTGGCCAAGCTGCACGTGCGCCACATGGTCGGCGGCCGCGCCGTGGTGGCAGGCCAGGAACGCGTCTATCGCATCGAGTTCCCCGAACGCCCGGGCGCCCTGCTCAAGTTCCTCGAACGTGTGGGCACGCGCTGGAACATCAGTCTGTTCCACTATCGCAGCCATGGCGCCGCCTATGGCCGCGTCTTCGTCGGTTTCGACCTCGGCGCCGGCGAGCAGGCGGAGCTGGAGTCGCGCCTGGATGAGCTGGGCTTCGACTTCCACGACGAGAGCGGCAACCCGGTGGTGGCCCAGTTCCTGCGGCCGTAAGCGCGGCGCCGGCAGGTCATTGCCGCGGGCGCGGCGCGAGCTCGGGGGCGTGTCTTTGACGCAAAGGACGCCAACGCAGCAAAGGACGCGAAGTAGGCCAAGTAGAGCGAGGTCTGGGGCGATTCGCGAGCCTGGGCTTTGCTGCGGGGCTTTGGTCTTGACGCGAAGGACGCGAAGGCCGCGCCATGAAGCCTGACGACCTTAGGTTTCAGGGGTGGTCATTGTGGTCGCCCCCTTTGCGACCTTCGCGTCCAAAAAGGACCCGCCCTCAGCGCCGGCGGCGTTCCTCGACGCGCCGCATCGGCGGCAATTCGCTGCGATAGGGCTGCACTTCGAGCGCCAGGATCGCGAGCAGATCCTGATACGTGCCGAGATCAAAACGCGGCCCGATCACCTCGATGTCGCTCTCGTCGCGGCGCCATTCGCTGAGCACGGCCAGACTGAGCACTTCCAGCGGCTCGGTGTCGGTGGCGGGCAGGAAGATCGGCGCGCCGCTGTCGCCATCGTCCACCGCCAGGGCGAAGCGTCGCGCCTGCTCAGCGCCCCGCGCGCAGGCCGTCTGGCCTGTGGTGGCGACCAGGGCACCGGTGCGGCGTTCGCCGTACACACCGCGTCGCGCATAGCCAGCCTTGTAGACCGTGCTGCCGACCGCCGGCGCAGCGCGCTCGAAGCGCAGCATGGGCCACACGCGCGGACGTGCATCGACGGCAGCGGTGCTGCGCAGGAAGGCATAGTCATGACGCGGGCGCTCATCGCCCGGCGCGTCGTCGGCGGAGAGTTGTGGCTGGCCCTGGCGCCAACCACCGCGGCCGCTCTCGCGCACCAGGGTGGCCCACAGCACGCCTTCCGGCGCGGGCGGATCGTCGCGATACGAGCGCGCGCCGGGGACCAGGCGATACACGCTGCAGCGCTGGCCGCTGGCTGACAGCACCACGTGGGCGGCGGTCAGCACCAGATCCGGTGTCAGCAGCACGCCGCTGCCTGCGCCGGAGAGCTCATCCGGGCAGACCTGCGGGCCGATGCGCACCATGCTGGCGTGCCATGCCGCGGGCAGCCGCAGCGAGCGGCGTTGCGCGGGCGCCGGCGTGCGCGGACAGGGCCGCGTGGCATCGTCGGCCAGCATGCGGGCACGATGGCCGGGCGGAATCGGTCGCGGCGTGTGCGCATCGATGCGCGCAGGCAGCGCTTCCACGGCGATCGCCGCGGGCAATTCGCGATGCGTTGCGTGCAGCTTCGCCGCGTGGACGGCAAGGCCGCGCGCTTCGGCCGCATCCAGGCGCCGCTGCTCGGGCCAATCCAGCAGCACGCAGTCGGCGCCAAAGCGGCGCCAGGCCAGCGCGCTGCGCCATTGCGGAAAGTACTGGAAGGCGATCTCGACGGCGGCCTCGGCATCGCCCGGCTGCGGTGCCCGCCAGGTCGCCGGACAATTCGCCGCATCAACGGGCCCGAGCGGCCCGGGATCAGCCTGCGCCAGGTCGCTCAGCCAGGACGGTGGCGTGGCCAGCAGGCTGCCACTGGCGCACAGCGCGCATAGCCAGAGCAGCGTGACCCACCCGGACGCGCCGCGCCGACTCGACCGAGCGGGCCGACG
>ERZ1066138.39-NODE-39-length-40346-cov-9.837060_pt1 | contig 40346 bp, 41 predicted proteins | sample MGYA00382785_ERZ1066138 | MGnify/ENA primary metagenome ERZ1066138 (study PRJEB33369, sample SAMEA5778368) | biofilm metagenome | biome: Industrial cooling water; feature: Water cooling tower basin; material: Biofilm | place: United Arab Emirates | collected... | reverse complement strand
TAATCTTCGCAACCGTGATTGTGATAGCAGGAACCGCGTATTTATTGCGGTTGGCCCGGCCAGGCAGCGTGTCGTCTACACACGCAGCGCCAGTAACCTGGCCGCCGTTAGTTGTGGCTGCTCTTGCCGCAGCTAGTCTCGTATCAGCGCCGCTCTGGCATTGGCATACGATGGCGATGGGTGACAGATGGCTCGAGTGCCTCGTCTCTATACCTCTTATCGCCGTCGTGCCGTTTGTGGCTGTTGTTTGGGCGGTTCGGCGGATGGCTCCGACCGATTTAATTCGGACAGGGGCGCTCGCTGGTTTCGTTGCGGGTGGCATAAGCGCTGCTGGCTATGCGCTGCACTGCACCGATGATTCTTTGCCGTTCATCGCTCTTTGGTACGGTGGCGCAATTCTGATGTGCACTTTGGCCGGCGCTCTCCTGGGACCGCGCCTGCTGCGATGGTAATAATGTTGAACCTGCAGGACGAATGAATTGTCGCCCGTTATCTAAGTAGCAAAGGAGTTCGCTCTTTTCGGAGCGCCACCTGTTGCTCTGTTTCCGACTTGGGAAGCCCCGACAAGGCGCTACTCCGTTCGTTGTCGCACCCGGTCATCAGTGATGGGCGCGCGATATCGCTGTTCGAACGTGACCGAGAATGAGGCCAACTGGACGGGCGATGTTTCGTCAGCCGCTCGGCGCACAAATTTCAATTCCGCCCGACGACAACTGCTGCTCAACCGCAATGGTCAAATTTCTCAGTGAGTAAAGATATCTACGAAATATCCTCAACGGATATGCAGCATGGAGCGGTAAAGCGATGCCCGAACACACTAACCGCACTGACGGCGCGTGCTGCGCGAACGGCCTGCACACCAATGGCCATAGCGCTCAAGTCGGCAATTCGACTTTGGTCAATGATCCTGTCTGCGGCATGGATGTTGATCCTCGTACCGCCAAGCACAGAGCCGAGCACGAGGGACATCCGTATTATTTTTGCTCGGACGGGTGCCGCACAAAGTTTGTAGCGAACCCTACCAACTTTTTGGGGAAGAGCACCGCCGATGCTCCGGCCACGCCCGCGGGCACGATCTACACCTGTCCCATGCACCCCCAAATCCGACAGATTGGCCCGGGTGCTTGCCCGATATGCGGCATGGCACTTGAGCCGGAACTCGTCAGTCATGATTCCCGTCGCAATCCTGAACTTGCTGATATGTCCCGGCGATTCCTGATCGGTCTGGCGCTGACCATTCCCGTTCTCATTTTGGAGATGGGCGGGCACTTATCCGGGCTGCATATGCTGATCGCGCCACGCGTATCCAATTGGCTGCAGCTTATTCTGGCAACGCCTGTTGTGCTGTGGGCTGGATGGCCGTTCTTTGAACCGGGCTGGTCTTCGCTGCGCTCCCGCAACCTCAACATGTTCACGCTCATTGCCATGGGCACTGGGGTTGCTTGGATTTAAAGCGTTGTGGCAACCCTCATTCCGGATTTGTTTCCAGCGGCGTTCCGCACGTTAGAGGGCGCCGTGCCCGTTTATTTCGAGGCCGCCGCCGTGATCAAGGTGTTGGTTCTATTGGGGCAAGTCCTCGAACTCAAAGCCCGCGAAAGCACGGGCGGTGCTATCCGCGCATTACTGGATCTTGCGCCTAAGACGGCTTGGCGTGTTTCGCAAAACGGCACCGATGAGGAGATTTCGCTCGACCAGATCGCGGTGGGAGATCTTCTGCGGGTCCGACCCGGCGACAAGGTGCCAGTCGACGGCACAGTTGTTGAGGGACGCAGCACAGTCGATGAATCGATGGTAACCGGAGAGTCTCTACCCGTCACCAAATCCCTCGACGACAGCGTGATCGCAGGTACCATCAATCAATCCGGCAGTTTCGTCATGCGGGCCGATAATATCGGCCGCGACACGATGCTGGCCCGTATCGTTCAAATGGTGGCGCAAGCACAGCGAAGCCGTGCGCCCATTCAGCGCCTCGCCGACCAAGTGTCAGGCTGGTTCGTGCCGCTCGTTATCGGCGTTGCGGTATTGGCATTCGTAACTTGGGCGATATGGGGACCAGATCCCAGCATGACCTACGGACTGATCGCGGCTGTATCTGTGCTCATTATCGCCTGCCCCTGCGCCCTTGGACTTGCCACCCCGATGTCGATCATGGTCGCGGTCGGTCGCGGCGCGCAGACCGGCGTTCTAATCAAAAACGCCGAAGCGCTGGAACGACTAGAAAAGGTCGATACGATCGTCATCGACAAAACCGGCACGCTGACCGAAGGCAAACCAAAAGTGGTTGCGGTGCGCACGGCAGGCGGCGTGTCCGAAGCCGACTTGCTACAACGTGCGGCCAGTCTTGAACGGATGAGCCAGCACCCGCTCGGCGCGGCAATCGTTGCAGCAGCCGAAGCAAAAGGATTAGCCTTGCTAGAAGTTGAGAACTTTGACGCACCCACGGGCAAAGGTGTGACCGGTGTTGTTGGCGGCAAGCGCATGGTCATTGGCAATGCCCGCATCATGACTGACGCGGCAGTCGACACGAAGACCTTGGATGGTGAAGCGGATCGGCTGCGCGAAGATGGCGCGACCGTCATCTTCATTGCGCTCGATGGCACGCTCGCAGGCATTCTCGCCATCGCGGACCCGATCAAGTCCACGACGCCGGAGGCGCTGCAAGCACTCAAAGCTGCGGCGCTGAACATCGTCATGCTGACCGGTGACAATAGGGTCACCGCGCAAGCTGTCGCTCGCAAGCTCGGCATAACCCAAGTTGAGGCCGAGGTACTGCCCGAAGACAAGAGCCGAATCGTCGAGCGGCTCAAAAGCGAGGGTCATGTCGTTGCGATGGCCGGAGACGGCGTCAATGACGCGCCTGCGCTTGCTGCAGCCGATGTTGGCATCGCCATGGGAACTGGCACCGACGTTGCCATCGAGAGTGCCGGCATCACGCTCGTCAAAGGCGATCTTACCGGCATCGTGCGCGCGCGCCGCCTGTCGCAGGCAACCATGGGCAATATCCGGCAAAACCTGTTTTTCGCCTTCGTCTATAACGCGGCCGGCGTGCCGGTGGCGGCGGGCGTTCTCTATCCCGTTCTTGGCATTCTGCTCTCGCCCATCATTGCCGCAGCAGCCATGGCGTTGTCGTCGGTGAGCGTGATCGCCAATGCGCTGCGGCTGAGGGCTATCAGGCTTTAGACAATGGTCGACTGGAACGAGCGATTTCGGACAGCGGGCATTTATCTTGGAGTGTCCGCGATTGCTCATCTCGCTTGGGAGACGTTGCAGCTTCCGCTCTACACAATCTGGACGAGCGCCGCACGATGGGAGATCGCCTTCGCTGTCGTCCATTGCACAGTCGGCGACATCATGATTGCTGCAAGCGCACTTATTGCGGCAATCTTGGTCGGCCGCTTCTGGTCGTGGCCTCGCAGCGACTGGAAACAGGTCGCGGTTCTGACGATTATTTTTGGGCTGAGCTACACGGCCTACAGTTAATGGTTTAATGTTTATGTTCGCCACGCTTGGGCCTACTCGACATTCATGCCGGTGGTGCGCATTGGCGCTATCGAATTGGGTCTATCACCGCTTATGCAATGGCTCATCGTGCCGGTTGTTGCCTTTACCAACGCCAGACTTTGTATACCCCGCGAAGCGGCGGGATGATGGCTGTGACGCCCTCGTGCGTTGCGCAAGCAGGCCGTTCAATTATTCAGGCACTGGGAGCACCGCAGACTGTGAGCAACGATATTGAGCGCCTCAATAGTGATTGCACCTGCGTGACGCTTGATCGCGATGCGCTGTGCCGGGCAATAGAAAAGGCGGTCGCCGATCCGGAATTCTGCCAAGCATTAGCGTTGACCCATCCCTATCTGCTGTCGGCCCAGCCGGTATTCCTTACAAAAGCGCACGCCGAGCGGATGCAGCAGATCATCGGGGCCATCGAGGCAATTGCACGCTTGCCGCAGTACCAGTCGGCTGTGCTCGGGCAGGCTACGGAGATCGCTCGGTATCGGCCCGGCCCCATTGGCGTCTTCATGGGGTATGATTTTCATTTGGGCGAAGACGGCCCGATGCTGATCGAAATCAACACCAATGCCGGAGGAGCGCTCATCAACGCCTACTTGCTTCAGGCGCAGCGGGCTTGTTGCAATGACATGAACCTCGCAGCGTCCATGCGGACTGATCTGGATGCTCTGTGCTCTAACTTCGTCGCGAGTTTCGGCGGCGAGTGGAAGAGACAGGGCCGGACAGGGCCACTTGAGACCATCGCCATCGTCGATCACGCACCGCGCGAACAATACCTTTATCCCGAATTCGTCTTGTTCCAGCGACTGTTCGAAAAACGCGGGATGAGTGCGATTATTACGTCGCCTAACGAACTTGCCCATCGCGATGGTCGTTTGTGGCACGGGGAGCGGCAGATAGATCTCGTTTACAATCGGCTGACTGACTTTCATCTGGAGCAACCCGAAAGCGTTGCCCTTAGTAGAGCCTACTTGGCCGGAGACGTTGTCGTCACGCCCAACCCCTGGGCCCATGCGGTATACGCCAACAAGTCCAATCTCGTGCTTCTGAGTGACGGAGATCTACTGCGGACTTGGGGCGTCTCTGACGACCTCGTGCGCGTGCTTCAGAGCGGCATACCACGCACGATCGCGGTGACGCCAGAATGTGCCGCCGAACTATGGAGCGGGCGCGATCGATGGTTTTTCAAGCCAAATGCCGGTTATGGCGGCAAAGCGGCGTACCGGGGCGATAAGATCACACGTCGAGTTTGGGCCGAGCTATTGAACACTAGCTACGTCGCCCAGAGGATTGTCACGCCAAGCACGCGAAAGATTTCCATCGATGGAACGCAGCACAGCTTAAAAGCAGATCTTCGCAACTACACGTACGACGGCAAGGTTCAATTGATCGCTGCGCGCTTGTATCAGGGCCAGACAACAAATTTTCGCACACAAGGCGGCGGCTTTGCTCCGGTATTCGTTGCTGACGGCGCTCCAGCAAAAATATGCCGATGACGCAACTGACCCTCTCCCCGGTTTTCGGCGGCTTGATGTGCGCCGTGGATGTCACCCGTCCACATGGCTCACTTGCGATGTTACTCGCGAACTTACGAGTTTCTGCCAGCTCGTTCCGCAAGAAATCCTGCGCCACGCTCATGGCTAGTCGAACGGTTCTGGATCACCCAGCGGCCCGTCCTTCGGCGAGTATTGAGACACCCACTCCTCGGGGGTCAGCTCTTCAGGCACGATAAGATAGCCGACCGAGTGTTGCGTCGTCGCCTGTGGATTTTGCCGCTCGCTGAGGCGCAAGTAGAGCGCCGAGGCGCCCGACCTGCCAGCTGCGGCGAGCTGCTTGAGCGTCATAACAACGACCTCAAGTGTCGTGAAGCGAACGCGAGAGCCCTTCGGTTGGCCTGAGACCCGCTGAGTTTCGCCGAACACGCGACCAGCGATGGCCCTATGGCTTCGTGACTTCGGCGGCCGTCCGAGCGGATTGCCAGACTGCCCCTTCTTGAACTGCGACGCCTTCGGCGGCCGGCCATAACCGACCGCCTCGTCGCGCGGATTTTCAGTCTTATCCTCCATTGATACACCTCTTCAGCCTTGCGATCCCGAGCGCTTTGAAGACAAGCATCATGGTTGGGATGATCGAAACCGGCTCTCCATCAGGATTGTCGGGCACCGCGAAGATCTCTTTCTGGATCTCTTCGGGCAGGTCCTTCGGTACGACGAAGACACCGCCCGAGACACGGGGCTGCGGCGGCTTGATGAGCTTATGCTTTTCGGCCTCACTGAGGACAAGTTTCATCGAGGCGACGCACTTTTCGATCAGCGACTTCCGCACGTGCTGGCGCAGCATCGCCTCATAAGGGTCGATCGCTTTGGTTTCGCCGTCGCGCTTCATGCGAACGGGCGCGTTAAGCGCTGAAGTGAGATCGATCTGGTCACTTTGGCGTCGAGCCGACCTTCGGGGCCGCGTATCCTTCGTTTCGTCGGTCCTGCTCATGTGGCGGTCTCCTCACGCGTTAGTTGTTCAGAACCGACTTGCCGCTCGCGAGCGACCTCGGAGAAGGTCTGGCCTGTCGCTGAAAGAACGGCCTCGATCTTCGCAATCTTGGTCAGGCGTTTCAGGATGACGTCACAGTAGAGCGGGTCGAGCTCGATGCCGTAGCCGCGCCGCCCGGTCTTGTGAGCAGCGACCAGGGTTGTGCCGGAGCCGGCGAAGGCGTCGAGGACGATGGACCGGCGGATCGAACAGTCGAGGATCGCGTCGGCGACAAGAGCGACCGGCTTTACGGTCGGATGCGAGGCGAGGTCCTCGTCGCGCGTGGCGCCGAAGGCGTTGGCACCAGCGTAGGTCCAGACGTTTGTGCGGTAGCGGCCGTGCTTTCCCAGCTCGACATTGTTGATGTGCGGCGCAGTCCCGACCTTGAACGCAAAGACCAACTCGTGTTGGGAGCGATAGAGGCTTCCCATGCCGCCGTTGGTCTTCGCCCAGACGCAGAGGTTCTTGAAGTCTGCATAGCGGCCGCAGGCGGCAGCCATCACTTCGCCTATGTGCCGCCAATCCATGCAGATGAAGTGAATCGCGCCGTCGACCGAAACTTCGATGAGGTTGTCGAAGATTTTGGCAAGGAAGGTCGTGAATTCGGCCTCGGTCATTTCGCCGGAAGCCATGGCGAACTCGCGATGTTTGACCGCGCCGAGCCCGGAGACATGGCCCTCGATCGGAACGTTGTAGGGCGGGTCGGTGAAGACCAACTGGGCCTTCTCGCCAGCAAGGAGCAAGACATAGTTCTCCGGCGCGGTCGAGTCGCCGCAAATCAGCCGATGCGGGCCGATCTGCCAGATGTCGCCCAGGCGCGTGACCGGCGGGCCCTCGACCAGAGGCACCTCGTCGGCCGGATCAGCCTTTGCCGGCTTTTCTTTGAGCTCGTCGATCAGGACGTCGATCTCCGGCAACTCGAAGCCGGTTGCCGAGATGTCGAACTCGAGCTCCAGTTCCATCAAATTCTGAAGCTCGATCGCGAGGATTTCGCGATCCCAGCCAGCTTTCTCGGCGAGCTTGTTGTCCGCGAGGATGTAGGCGCGCTTCTGCACCTCAGTCAGATGCTCGAGCCGAATGGTCGGCACAGTCGGAAGACCGAGCAGCTTGGCGGCCTCGACGCGCCCGTGGCCCGCGACGATGCCATCCGCTTTGTCGATCAGGACGGGGTTGTTGAAGCCGAACGCTTTGATGCTAGCGGCTATCTCAGCGATCTGCTTGGGACTGTGGGTGCGAGCGTTCCGACAATAGGGTTTGAGCTCGCTGGGAGAGCGATGCTCGACGCTTAGGCTAGTCATGGAAAACCTCTCATAACAAGAGGTGTCGCCTGCTATCGGACGGGAAAATCCGGGGCACGATGCAGCGACACCTCGTTGACACGAAGTTGTCGCCATCGGTCCGTCGCTAATCCCGATCGATATTCCGACTATTGCCCGTCACCGATCCCACTTGCGGGGCGAATAGGTTCTTGGGGCTCACGGTTCGTTTCGCGGCTCGGTCCTTCAGCGCTCGAACAAGTTCATTACAAACCCCACTGCCGGGAATCCCAGTGAAGCGCTGGCGAACAAAACATATGATAAAAACGCTGAACTTTCAATGGCCTGACGAGACTGAGAACCCGAGCGAAGTTAACCATAGCGGCCGGCTGAGGCCGCTCTTTGCGCTTCCCTAATATCTGCGCCTAAACCACTGCTCCGACCGCAACTCGCTCTGATCAGCCCGCAAAATTCTCTGTTATTTTCGCGGAGTCAATGGCGCCATAACCCACTGTAGTTACGCATAAAATCGGCGTTCCGGGCCGAACTTTAAGCCTAGAAAGCGCGGAAATACCCTGTTCCTGAGACCCGTTCGCGCCAGACTGCCTCCACAGCCACCCCGTCATCGCTGATATACCGTCTCTGCAAGGCACATGCTGTGAGCTGAAAAAGCTACGACAGATCCGTAGGTTGTGTCAGCACTGTTCACTGTGTTCCGGCGATCGAGAGTATCCACATCCATTCAGCGGCAGTCTAACCGCCGACTGACGTGTCTGCTGATCGGATTATCTTTCGCTACGAGAGAATACCCGCCACGCAATCATCACAGCGATGCCGATGGCGCTCCCCCAAGCTAGAGCATTGCCGAAGTGCCGAGCAGGCGGGCGATCTACCCGGCAAACAAAAGAAATCTGCCCAACGCAAAATGCATTGCGACTGCAAACGGAAATCACATCTGCGACTGGTGCAGCACGCTTAGCGCTGCGCACCTGAGGAACTGCCCAACAAGCTTCTGGTTATCATCGCCAGACCACCGCAGTGGCAAGATTGCGCTGAGAGCAGCGGAGTTGGTGAATGTGAGATTGCCGTTCTGCTGCACTGTCAGCGAGCGTCATAGAAGAGGTTACATTTGGCAGAGCATCGCCCTCGCGCGCTTAGTGAAGTCCTAGATCAACTCGAGCACACGGCTGACGATGATGTCATTGCCGTCAACAAAATCGTCGAGAATCGACATTGAACGTCGCATCAAGTCTACGCCCAATCCGCGGATCAAGAATTCCGCTCACCTCCTGAAAGAGACTGCTCGTCCGCGGCCAGACGACATCATTCTAGCAGCAGAAGAGCGCCCAATCGCGTTACGCCGCCGATCAAGCGCAGGAAGAAGTCAATACATGGAGCCAACCTCGATACTTAAGCCGTCTGCAATGTCGTTTAGCTTTCTAGCAGCGCAGCGCGCCAGCTTGGTGGCGGGACTGGTCTTCACCGGAGCATTGTGGATGGGACCGCTTCCGGAGTTGGCGCGGCGCTCCTTCTCTCAGCACACGATTTTGCACTTATGCGTTATGGTCATCGCTGCACCTCTCGTGGCGTATGGCCTTACGCAGTCCGGTATGCGGATCAAGAAATGTGCGGGGCCGCTGATGATAGCGGCCTCGATAGTCGAGTTGGCCGCCGTCTGGGGGTGGCATATCCCGGCGGCTCACGAGGCCGCAGTTACATCGCCTATTCTCTTTTCGTTGCAACAGCTGTCGTTCCTCGCCGCCGGTGTAGGCCTATGGCTGGTCTCATTTGGCGACGACACGCCGGGCGGCGCTGCGATCGGCGCGCTCGCCCTCATGTTCACTTTCGTCCACATGGCCATGCTCGGCGTATTGCTCGCCCTTGCGCCCAAACTGCTGTACGCGCCCGAGATCTGCACGGGAGGTTTCGGATTGGATCGCCTCGAAGATCAACGGCTGGCGGGTGCACTCATGGCAACGCTCGGATCGCTGCCTTATCTCATTGGAAGTATCGTTCTGGGCTACCGCGTAATTTCTTACGATAATGCTCATCGGATAGTCGCCAAGTAGGCCGCGATATCGCGTGCTTCCTCCTCATTGAGCCCCATATCTGGCATCGCATTACCTGGCACGACCTCTTGTGGAAAGCGGAGCCACCGGACCATATTGTCTGTGGTATTGTTGAGCTTACCGGCAATGAATATTCGAGTCCCAATCCCGTCGAGTGGTGGACCGACATTGCCCTTCGCACTCTCAATCCCGGGTATGCGATGACAAAGACCACATCCTACTTTGAGGATGAGTTTTGCGCCGTTTTCAGGGTTTGGCCGATTGTCTGTGGTCGCGGCATGCGGCGGCTGGCTGCAGACGAGGCCAGTAATAAAAATGGCCACCAACGGCGGCAGCGCTGTTCTTAGCTGCATATCGATCCCCAGAGCGCCGTCAACGTGTTGAAGGCTACCGCAATAGTGAATAGCAAACTTGTGAAGACCGCCCACATAGCAAGAAAACGTGTTCGTCCTTCGCCGGCATCAAGAAGATCACCTGTATTCCCTTCGTGCATGTGGCCGGTATGGACCAGCGTGCGATAAGACGCCCAGAGGCTTGCCATCGAAATAGCCAGTGCCAAACCGTTTATCGCAACCAAAAGGACGTGAGCTCCGGCGAAGTTCTTACCGTCTGGTCCATCTCCGCTTGCGCATAGGAGCCCGCCCAACGCGGCACCAGTGTTCAGTTGCAACGACCAGGCCAGTGCGCTTCCAAACAGGCCAAACATGAGCAGCCACATGTTTATGCTTTCGCGGTGTGGTGCCGGATGACCGATGTCGAACAGTGCGTCGCGATCTTGCATGGTGTCTCTCATCCAAATCGTGGCGTGATGTAGACGACAAAAAACACAACGAGCCAGACGGCGTCCACGAAGTGCCAATACGCGATGCCGATGCTCAAGGGTGCCATTCGGACATCGTCGAATAGACCTTTCGCGGTCCAGACCGCCAGCAGCGCGAGAATGACAAAGCCAAGCAGCACGTGTGCGAGATGGAATCCGGTGATCGTAAAGTACACCGAGGCGTAGGAGGTCGAGGCTAGCTGATATGGCTTGCTCTTCCATTCCATCAACTGAACTGTGAAGAAAATTCCGGCGAGGATCAGGGCTGCTATCAGAGCCATCAGCGTGCGTCGCCGTTTGTCCTGGCGCATCTGGCGTTCCGCCCACCAGACGACGCCACTGCTCGCGAGCAGTATCAGCGTGTTGGGGCCAGCCAACTTGAAGCTCGGCAATTCAGCCGGCAGCCAAGCTCTACCGTTCTCGATCGCGAAATAGGCATATGTGAAGAGAAGATAGATGAAAAGGAAGGCTTCGGTCGCAATGAGGGTGACCATTCCCCACCATCCCGAAGACCCTCGATAACGGCTTCCGATCCGCATCGGCCCGATGCGCAGAACCTGATTGCCGAACACGTTGGCTGGTGCCGAAGCCGTCTCAGACATGTTGCTTCTCCGCAATCTGAGCGAGATCACGCCTCGGCCACAGCCAGACAATAGTTCCAGCAAGGGTGGCGATAACACTGAGTGCAGCCAGCCACCATGCCTGGAGCAGCAAGCCGATAAACCCTATTGCAAGTGCTATGGTCACGAAGAATGGCCACGGGTCATCCGCGGGCATCTTTAGAATGAGGTCCGGATGGGCATCGATCGCGGTTGTCGCTAAAGCCTCTCGTCCAGAGTCAAGCTGTGGTCCACGATCAATTGATGTACGGCCTGTCCCTTCGCAGAGCCGTTCTTCCCACAGTGGATGCCTGCTGGCCACCACTGGAATGACGGCGAAATTGTACGGTGGTGGTGGTGATGACGTAGCCCACTCAAGCGTGGGGCCGTCCCAGGGATTATCACCGGCTGGTTCACCCTTGCGGATGCTGCGAAGAACATTGGTCAGCACCAATGCGAGGCCGAAAGCCAATAAAAAAGCGCCTGCGGTGGTGGTTTGATTGAGGCCTGTCCAGCCCACTCCATCTGGATACGTGTAAATGCGGCGTGGCATCCCGCGTAGTCCGGTCCAGTGCATTGGAAGAAAAGCGAGATTGAATCCGAAGAAGACGACCCAAAAGCTCACCTTGCCGAGATACTCATCCAGCAGTCGTCCGGACATCTTCGGAAACCAGACGTAGAGGGCGCCCAGCACTCCGAAGAGGTTTATGCCGATGAGCACGTAGTGGATGTGGGCTACGACGAAATACGTGTCGTGGAACTGCAAGTCAGCCGGCACGGCGGCAGTCATGACACCGGAGACACCACCGATGACGAACATCGCAATGAATGATGCGAAATAGAGAAAAGCTGTCGTGATGATAGGCCGACCATCCCAGATTGTGGCGATCCAAGCAAAGACGGCCACAGCACTCGGTACTGTGATGATGAAGGACGCCCCGCTGAAAAATGACATCGCCATGTAAGGGAGACCGGTGGCGAACATGTGGTGCACCCACACGCCGAAGCCGAGAACCATCGTGGTGATCGTGCCAAGCACAACGAGTGTGTAACCGACAAGCGGCCGTCGACAGAAGATTGGCAACCCATCTGAGACCATGCCCATGGCAGGCAGCACGATGATATAGACCCAGGGGTGCGCAAAAAGCCAAAAGAGGTGTTGCCACAGCAGCGGCTTGCCGCCACTTGCAGCATCGTAGAAATGTGTTCCGAACTGCCGGTCCATCCACAACAAGAAGAAGGCGAGGCTGACCGCAGGCACGGCAAGCAGATTTCCAGCTGAAACCGTCACTGTCCCCCAAACCAGGATAGGGATCCTGTTGATCGACATTCCGGGTGCCCGCATGCGGAAAAACGTGACCACGAAGTTTGCTGGACCGGCCGTCGTCGATATTCCGAGCAGGATCATGCCCAGGGCATAGAAGTCGATGTTTGGCCCGGGATTGAACGTCCGATCTGCGTAGGGAACGTAGTTAAACCAACCGTCGTTAGGCGCTGATCCGAGCAGGAAGCTCACGTACATGAAAATGCCGGCCGCCAAATAGACCCAGTACGAGAATGCGTTAAGCCTTGGAAAGGCCATGTCGCGTGTGCCCAGCACAAGCGGGAAGAGATAGTTGCTGAAGCCAGAGAGCACTGGCAACGCATAAAGGAAGATCATCGTGATGCCGTGCATCGAAAACAGCTGGGCGTACGCTTCCGGCGAGACAATGTTCTGATTTGGTCCCGCCAGCTGCATTCTCATAATCAGCGCCTCGACTCCACCTACGATGAGGAACGCGAAGGCTGTAACGATGTAGCGAATTCCGATCTCCTTATGATCGACACTCGCTATGAAGCCATAGAAGCCGGGCTTCGATACCCAAATCTTCTTCAGTTTCTCTTCCAGCGCGCGGCTCTTCTCGCCGACATTTGGGAATTCAGTATAGCGAGCAGCCGTCATTGAGCTTGCCCCTCTTATTGAAGCGTGTAGAGGAACGTGCGGATTGCATGAAGCTCTTCCGATGAGAGCTCCACGTTTGGCATTTTGTTTTTGGGTTTGATTTGTTGGGGAGCTGAAATCCAAGCGGAAAGCCCGGCGCGGGTATTAGGGATCGTGTTGGCTGCCAGCGTCTCTCGTGACATGAGATGCGACAGGTCAGGGCCTATTTTTCCGCCTGCGAGTGTTCCACGGACGGTGTGGCAGATGCCGCATTTGGCCACAAACAGCTCGCGGCCATTGCGGACGGTCTCGGATGCACCTGTGTCCCCAGGCGCGGGTTTAAGCTGCTGAGCCCACCATTTCGCGAACTCATCACCAGGAAGTGACACGACACGAAGAGCCATCAGAGCATGTTGCTGACCACAAAACTCGGCACATTGACCGCGGAAATCACCTGTTCGATTCGCTTCGAGCCACGTCTCGTTCGTTCGCCCGGGGATGAGATCCGTTTTGCCTGAAAGTGCCGGAACCCAAAACGAGTGAATGACGTCGGCCGAAGAAAGCCGCAAGCGAATGGGCCGGCCGGAAGGTATCCGAATTTCGTTGGCGGTCGTAAAGCTTTGACTCGGGGAGCTTCCAATGTAGCGAACTTCCCACCACCATTGATGGCCCACGACATGGACGGTGAATTGCTCAGCCTGGTCGGGACTACGAATGGCGGCCAGCGTCGACATTGTCCACGCGACGAACGCAGCAAGAGTGATTGTCGTTGCAATCAAGCCTGCGTAGACCCATCGCAGGACACCCGAACCACCTCTTTCGACATCGCTTCGTTGGCCAGGTAGCCATGCGTCAGTTGTTCTGCGCTTCAAAATACCCACGATTACCAGAAGCGTGATGACGATGACGACGGCAGCCGCGAGATAAATCAGGCCCCAAATGAGTGGCGTTACAGGTGCCGCCCGTGCTCCTGCCGATTCGAGATACGACATTGGCGTGTCGCCTGCGGCAGCTGATGTGATCATGATCAACAGTGCCGATACGCTCCCCCCGGTTGCGCGAGCGAGGGGTTTCATCACGGCGATGGGTTATCCTGTATCGCAGGTTGCGGGGCATTGGCGTTGTTCGCATTCGTTGGTTGTCCTGGTGGGGGACCGAGTGATTGACCCTCAAGTTTCTCAAACGGCGGTTGGCCATAGCTAAAGGCCTGCGTATGTTCCCAGGGCGTCGGCGTGTTGATCCGCTGTGCAGGAACTTGCTCGATGGTGAAGCCATCGGGAGATGTCGTCTTGCCCCACCCCGTCTTCGGCGCATTGGAAAGACTGCGAACGTAAGCGACAATTCTCCATATTACATCAGGAGTGAGCAACTCGCTCCAGGCCGGCATGCCGTTCGGCCGGCCCTGTTGGATGGTCAAAAAGATGTTCGCGGGATCACGGCCATAAATGAACTTCCGGTTGCTCAGCGAGGGACCCATACCGCCTGCCCCGTTCGCAGCATGACAGCCTGAGCAATTGAACTGATTGAAGTACTGCATTCCCAGCTGAACGGCATCGGGATCATCCATTCCGATGGGTGGATTGATCTCCTTTGTCGCGTCAGTGCCCGCTATGCGCTGCGAGGTGACGGGGACTGACAGCAGGGCCTTGTCGGACGGTTTGCCGGATTTATCCTGTGCCAGGCCAGATCCGCACATGGCGAAGATTGATGCCGTAATGACTGCAGTGCAGGCCGGAACCGAACGGGACCACATTATTGCTCCTCCTCGCTCGCAATCATCTCAAGCCGCGGAACACCATAGCTCTGAAGCAAATTGCCTATTTCCGGCTGCCTTTCCGGCTGCCAACGACAAGCCCGTTTGGCAACATCCCATTGACCGAAGGGTTCCGCTCAGATCTCTCGATCAACAAATTTTTGCCGAAGAAGGGCTTTCAACAGATCAGTCGCTCGTCGGCCCGGCGGCGGGGGGGGGCATGCGATCCGGTTTGATTGTCTTCCAGAGCGCTCCAGGCGTGCTTAACTACGAATATTCCCAGGATCGAAACCTGAACACTTGCTGCCACATGACTATCCTCGGGCAGCATGGATCGGATCACCGGTTAGACATCGCCTCCTGTTCGAACCGTCAGACGTGCAACGACTTCGAGCAAATCAAATTCTTTTGGGTGCAAAGCGATCCGCTCGTTGCTCCGCCTTACGAGGCGCGGCTCTACATCGATCGTCAGGTCGCCAGCAGATAGAATTTCGCCGTCCGTACGCACGGGCGGGCTCGCCCACCTTGCCATCCATCCAAAGTGGAGATTAAGAACATGTTCAAATCTGCACTCATCGCCGCCAGTCTTGCCGTCGCTATGACTACTGCGCACGCTCTGACCACTAATGGGAGCATGACATGAATGGTGCGGAAGCACTGGTTTCGGCCGCCGTAAAGAACGGCGTCAAGATCTGTTTCGCCAACCCGGGTACCACTGAAATGCCTTTGGTCCAGGCGATGGATTCTGTCCCAGGACTAAGAGGAATACTGTGCCTGCATGAGAACGTGGTGACTGGAGCGGCCGACGGCTACGGCCGGATGACAGGGTCTCCTGCCATGTGCCTGCTTCATCTCGGCCCTGGCCTCGCCAACGGGCTCACCAATCTGCACAATGCGCGACGTGCTTTCACTCCAATTCTAGTTGTAATCGGCGAACACGCCACTTGGCACTTGTCGGCCGATCCGCTCTTGGCGACCGAGATCGAAGCAGTCGCTCGCAACGTCAGCGAATACGTCAAGCGGAATGAAGGCACCTTAACGATCGCGTCAGACCTAGGGGAAGCGATTGCGGCCTCGATGGAGAAGGGCGGACGCATCGCAACTCTCATCGTTCCCCACGATTTCCAGATCGCCGACGCGGACGGTAAAACCTTAGAGCGTCGGGCTCTGCCCGAGACTCAATATTCATTTCGGCAGGTCACACAGTCAGCTCAAGCATTGAAGGCGGGGAAGTCGGCGTTGCTCCTGGGCGGACCTGCGCTCTCGGAAGCTGGGATCATGCTTGCGGGTAGAATCGCAGAAGCCAGCGGTGCAGATCTCATCTGCGATACCTTCTTTGCACGAATGGAGCGCGGCGGAGATTTGCCAAGCCCCATCAGATTGCCCTACTTCCCCGATCAGGCTCTGGAACTCACGCGACGCTATCAGCATGTCATCATAGTCGGCACGCGGCGGCCGGTCGCCTTTTTTGGCTATCCGGAACTCCCGAGTTATCTGACCACCGAAGAGCAGACCGTGATGCTGTCCGGCCCTCAGGAGGACACTCTCGGAGCGCTTACCGCCCTGGCGCACGAGGTGCACGCCGCCGACGAAATCGAACCAAACCGCGGCCAACGTCCTGACATGCCCAAAGGCGCCCTGAATGCGCAATCCGTCAGTGCCGTCATCGCGGGCTTGCAGCCGTCTAACTGTATAATCATGGATGAGGCGCTAACCGTTGGCGCGCCCTACTTCGACGCATCGCGGCACGTGCCCCGTTTCAGTCATCTGATGCTGACGGGCGGCGCAATTGGCGAAGGACCAGGCGCCGCGACGGGAGCCGCTGTTGCCTGTTCCGATCGAAAGGTCATCAACTTCCAGTCCGACGGCTGTGGAGCCTATTCCGTTCAGGCGTTCTGGACCCAGGCACGCGAGAACCTGGATGTTGTGACCATTATTGGCTCCAACCGGAGCTACAATATCTTGCGGGTTGAGCTTCTGCGTGCGGGCGTGAAGCAACCGGGACCGATCGCCCGCTCCATGTCGAGCTTGGATCGTCCTTTTCTGGATTGGATAAAGATCGGCGAAGGCTTCGGCGTGCCCTCCGTTGCTGTCGACACCGCAGAGGCCCTCGCCCGCGAACTTGAGCGGGCCCTGCTGCAGAAGGGTCCGCGTTTGATCGAAGCGATCATGACCTAGAGCGCGCAACCGACCTCGGAAAGCCGTAGAGCGTGCAACCAACCTCGGAAGGCTAGAGCCCAGCGCCGCACGTTCCAGCCACGTCTGCTAAGTTGCACTGGACGCTGGTAAACCCAAGAAAACATCGATCGCCTAAAAGCAGGAACAAGCGGTCCGTCCAGTGCACTGCACAGGAAAGTTGTCCGTAGGTGTGGCGAGTGAACATACTCACCGCTCAAGCGAAGTCGCCGATGCGGCGCGATGCAAGAACCCTCGCATAAGTCAGCATTATTATGATTTCCACGACGAAATAGCCTGTGAGAAAACTGGCGAACAGAGCAAAGTCCTGACCGGTCAGGATCGCGCTCCCAAGTAGAAGTGCAACGCCGACGTTTCTTACGCCGCTTTCAATGACGAGGACGGGTGCGTCGCGGCGGTTCATTCGCAATCCTAGCATAGAGCCGAGGAGCATGGCGCTCAGAATGAACAGCACGGCGGCGGTGGCTATTTCAGTGGCGAAGTCGGCGAGCATTGGTCCAACAGTAGTGAGAGCCGTTACAAGAATCATGACGATAAGAACGGTTGAAACTCTGCGGAGGCTTAGTGCGACGCGCTCGATGAATGATGCTGCCCGATAGCGCGCTAGTATTCCCAAGCCAAGCGGTAACACCATGTAGGCAAGCAACTGGCCGAGTATGGTCGATGCCGGTGCGGATTGTAGTTCGTGAACGCCTGGCATCAAAGGTAGAACGCGAAGCCATAGCGGGATAGTTGCAAGCGACGCAACCGTGCCGATGCTCGCAATCATGGCGGCGAGCAGTACGTTACAGCGAGCCAGAAATGCGTATGTGTTGGAAATTCCGCCGCCAGGACACAACGAGAGAATAAGAATGCCTAATGCGATCGTCGAGTTCACCTCGATCGCGTTGATGATAGCCAGAGCGATGAGCGGGAGAAGTGCGAGCTGACCGAGAGCGCCGACGAAGACCGGCGAAGGGCTGCGCCTGAGTGCCCTGAAATCCTCAACCGTGATTTGGGTCCCGGCTATGAACATGAGGATCAGTAGATTTGCTGGGATGGCGTAGTCGATGAGCAATTGGAGCATTTGAAGAATGTACCGTGGGGGCTCGGTCTCACACGGTATTGCAGGAGGTTGGACCAAGCAATTAATCTCGGCATCAGCCCAAGCAGACTGCTCGTCAGCGGCTTGCGACTGGTGAACGAACCTGACTAAAAGCGGGGTAATTGGCGCGCCAGACTGCGCAGGCGGTTTGGTATCTTAATCTTGCGCTGCCTGCGTCGCAGTTCGCCGTTTCGGCCTCGGCTTCGGCTCGGGCACTTGACAAACGGAGTGATAAGCCTCTTCAGACCCGAGGGCGTGTTCCAGAAAGGCGGCAGCACTAGGCGACAAAGTGCGATCTCGCAGTCGCATGATTGCGTAATTTGTTCTCAGGCTCGGCGCCTCAAAGGGGATAAGTTTCACTCCAGCATCAACTGGAATGCGAGACAGCTGGGCCAGCGGTGCAATTCCGATGTTGTCGCTTACTCGAATAATTCTGAGACAGACGTCAAATGTCTGACAAGAGACCTGCGGCTCGAAGTGGGTCCCGCTTGTTGAAAGTTTACCCAACGCACGTGTGCCGCCGAAGTGCTCGCTCGCTCTCAAGGGCAGCTTAGGACCTGCCATGGGGTACTGTGCAATCTGGCTCAATGTCGGGTTATCAAGTCGCGTGAGCGGATGTCCAGTTCTGCAGAAGAATCGGATCGGCCGGGCTGGTAATGGCAGCACATGAATTTCACTGTGCTTGCTAATGTCTGGGATGACCTCTCCTATCGCGAGTTCTATCGTCTGGCTGAGAAGATCCGGAGCGAGTTCCCAGAAGTCATAGGTTTTAATGTGGACGTCGACCTGCGGATGCTTCTCAAGAAGGGATGCGACAGCATCGGGAGCCCAGGTCTGGGCAACGACCGGCCCGACGCCTAACTTGAGTTCGGCACGCTGCAATCCTTGCAGCGAGCTAATTTCCTTTTTCAGCTCTTCAAACGTGTTCGAAATCGTGCGGGCCCGCTCAAGTAAAATCTTTCCCGCCGGTGTCGGAAAGGCTCCTTGCCGGGTACGGTCAAACAACGTCGTACCAAATTCACGCTCAAGTTCTTGAATCCCGCGCGTCAACGTAGGCTGGGAAGTTCCTAACTCCTTCGCCGCCCGCGCGAAGTTACGGTGTCTTTCCAAGGAAAGGGCATACTCAAGCAAATCGATCATCATTCGCTCGATGCAATGCTGTTTAACATATTTGAATTGTCCGCTGGCTGTTTACAACATTTGTTGCCTGATCGGCGTCAGTCAAACAACACATCAGGCTTCTAACTTCATTAGCGATGGATAAACTCCTCCGCGGGAAGATTCCGACCGGACCTTTCCCAAAGAAGAAATATGACCTTAAAAAGGAGGAAACGATGCGCAGCATGAAAGTGCTCTTGAGTGTGGCTGTTCTGACCCTTGGCTGCAGCACCCTTTCTTATGCGGCAGAAGACGCTAAACCGGCTCCGGCAGCTTCAGCAAGGACCTGCTCTGCAAACAGTGCCGACCGGCTGCAATCCTGCTCTGTGACTTGTCCTGAGGGGAAGACTGCAACGTGTGTTGGCGGCGCGCAAGGCGCCAAGGATGTGGACTGCACCTGCAAGTAAGCCCTTATCGTGGCGGCGACCTCGAGTGAGGTCGCTGCCTTCGAGAACTGCAGCGAAGAGTCTGCGCCACCGGGCATTTGGCCTGGGACATGAAAACGCTTTCAGTTCCTGAATGAAGAAGTTGAGTTCGATTGAATACACCCTTTGCGTCTCCGCCAATCGAAGCTGAACAACAACTACGGACTCTATGAGGTCATTCCAGCCAGGTGCGCGACTTTGACTTGTCGGACATTACGTTCGTGCGCGGCATAACGGGCTGGATCGCATTTGATCCTCTGGTTTCCGCGGAACCGGCGCGAGCGGCTTGGGAGCTGTTCCAGGAGCATGTCCGCGAGGGGCTTTGTATCCCGCAACGTCAAGATGCCGAACTTGATTGATCATGACGCTTCGCTGTCGAGCAGCAACGCCAACTTCCCATTACAAAAGCTAATCGAATAGACCGATGCGATTCTAGCGTTTCGCTCGTGCCGGTCGCCCTGTTCCCGGCGACCGGCGATCCTTCGCCGGCGAGTTAGACTTCGCCACCGCTTTCCGCCGCGGCTTCTGCTTCAGCATGTCGTCCGGCGGATCGTTCTCGGTCCAACTGTTGATCGCCGGCCGCTTGACGACCTCCTCGATCTCTTTCGGTTCGTCATAGGCGCACATCGCAGGCTCCCGCATTGTCAGTTACAGTTGAGTTCTTCGCCAGCGTCAGCCAGTTAGCGTCGAACCAGCGGTCGGCAGGCCCGTCGTAGGGCAATCGAGTGATATCCCAGTGGCGAATGAGGTGCGCGTACGACCGCCATACCGCAGGCCCGCCGCCAATGTAGATGATGCGATCTCCAAACTGAGCGATCACGTCTTCTGGAGCGTCTGTAGATCGAATTGCAACCACGGTCCGATCAGCAGTTGCAGCCGGAGGCACCGTCGCAACAGTACGCGGTCCCGCGATCAGTACGTGTCCACGCGTAACTTGGAAAAATCGCGCAACATCATCCTTGAACGCGCGGTCGGTCGCTCCCTCCCACGGCAGATGACCGTTCAGCCCAAGCTGACCTCGCAAGCCTATTGCAAGCATTGCGCGCACATCCGCCATCGCGGTCTCTCCCGCTGCCTTCCCCTTCAAGCGAACAGAAGAGAGAGGGTTCCGCCAGGCCACCCTTAATCTCGTATCGAACAGACGCACCACACGAAACCGCGTCGGATCCGAGATGAGAGCACCGCTCGAAACCTCGGCAGTGAAGTCGACGATGCAATCGCGATGCATTCGAATGCTCGAGTGCGTTGCAACTCTCACACCGCTGCAATATCCCTTCTTCCAATATAGTGGAAAAAGGGGCTAGACATTTCCTACTTAGTGTACAAATGTCTCTTATAGGAGACTATGGTCGGCGTGCCGACAGTTTTGTGCGAGGAATGCATGAGTTGGATCAACGGCTGCCTGGAACACATCCACATCGCGCCATCTGCATCCTACGAGATGGAAGAACTAGAGGAAGCGACGCTTGTGCCTGGCCGGGGTATTATCGGCGACCGTTACTACAAGGGGACTGGCACCTACTCTCCAAAGCCAGACGCCCGTGAGGTGACTTTGATTGAAGTCGAAGCGCTCGAAGCACTCGAGGCTAATCAGCCTCCCATGCAGAACGAAGCCATTCGGCTTCAGCCAATTGAACATCGCCGAAATCTGACGACGCGAGGCGTCCCATTGAATCATTTGCTCGGCAAACGATTTCGCGTCGGAGAGACAGTTCTCCGGGGTGGCCGGTTGAATTTCCCGTGTAAATATTTGGAAGAACTGCTCGGAAAGCCAGTCTACCTCCCGCTTTACAACCGCTCGGGGCTTAACTGCTACATCGAAAGTGGCGGCATTATTCGCCGAGGTGACCTCATTCTACCGATGGAATTCTGACCGTGACATTTGACTAAACAGTCTCCGGTAGACGCTATTCAAAGGCGACACTCATGCGCAACCTACAAGCCTTCAGCCTCAAGCGAACCATAGCATGACAGCGCGAATAATAATGAAAATGCGAGTCGCAGATATTGTCGATGACTCTGCGGAGGTGAAGGTCTTTACGCTCAGGCATCCGCTGCGTGATGAGCTTCCTGTGGCATCACCAGGATCACACGTAGACGTGCACCTCTTGGATGGAAAAATAAGGCAGTATTCTCTCTGCGGCGACCCTGATGAAAAAAGTCAATACAAGATTGCAGTGAAGAGAGAACCGGGCGGCCGTGGCGGATCTCGCCTCATGCACGAGGCCTACGTTCGCGGGAGTGAGATTCACGTCTCCGCACCTCGCAATAATTTCCCCCTCGAACCGACAGCAGACCGCCATATTCTCGTAGCCGGCGGAATTGGCATAACGCCGTTCATCTCCATGGCCCATCATTTGAGCCGGCAGGGCGCGGAATTCGAGCTTCATTATGCAAGCCGGCAGTACCCCCCTCCTCTTATGGCGAGTTTACTCGACATTTGCGGAAGCCGCCTGAACATTTACAGTTCCAATTCCGAGCGTCCACGGCGGTTCGATCCAAAAGGCGCGCTCAGCAATCAACCGCCCGGAACGCACATCTACGCCTGCGGCCCCCAAGCCCTTATGGACGCTGTCTCAGCGGCTACGAGCGAATGGCCGTCGCAACAGGTTCATTTCGAGGCCTTCCAGGCGACGCTCGACGAGAACTTCAAGGCTGAGCCGTTCGACATTCGGATCGCATCAACCGGCTCCACGATACGCGTACCCGCTGACCAGAGCGCACTCTGCGTCCTTCGAGATGCAGGATTTTTGCTCCCTGCCTCATGTGAAATGGGTGTATGCGGCAGTTGCGAGTGCGGCTACCGGGACGGCTCGGTCATTCACCGGGACAAAGTTCTTAAAATCGATGCGCGACAGGACCGCATGATGCTGTGCGTCTCTCGTGCGCGCGTCTCAGTGACTCTTGACCTCTAATGAGGCAATTCCGTCCTGGAAAAAAAGGAAAACAAATGGGTACGATAGACTTCCAAAACACAGCTACTCTTGCCGCTCACAAACTTCCCCTTTCGCATTCGGCTTCCGCTGGTCAATACACCTACTTGTCCGGGCAATTTGCGGTCGTGCCTGAAACCGGAAAGCTCATCAACGGAGGCTTGGCGGAGCAGGCACGTCAGACATTTGCAAATATAGAAGCTACGCTGACATCATTGGGTCGTACTTTCGCAGATGTCATAAAGACCACAGTCTATCTCAGGGACATGAGCGACTTTGCCGAGATGAACTCGATTTACGAAACTTACTTCCCCAATGGATTTCCCGCCAGAACGACAGTGGCCGTTCTGGGACTTCCTATGGATGCGCGAATTGAGATTGAAATAGTGGTTTTCACGCCACGTTGAATAGTCAAAGCTAATTGCAAGATACGGCTTCGGATTAGATTTGATCGAACCACTAAGATCACGACATACGACAACAAGGTGCACAAATGCGTGCGCCGGCCTCAGCAGCGACCTCGATATCGGAAGACGTTTTCTTCGATTATCAGCAAGAGGCTGCCAGGCTCGCCAAGTCCTGGTAGACCGCCAATTGAGGCGGCCCCTCGGCTGATGATATTTCTGTTTTTGCTATAAACCTGGAGTGGTATTGCTTGCCAACAATTCAACGTTGATGCACACAAATGCACAGGTATCGGCATATTTGCACGCTTCAGGGAAATAGAACTCTTCCGGGGCGCAGCCCGTTCGGCGAACTGAAGTCTCGTGATAGATAAATCAGCGCAGCTGGAACAGGGTCGGTTTCATGTCAGCCCAGACAGACGAGAAAAGACTCTCATGAAGGTACGCGCCAACAGGCCAAGTGCGGCTATTCAGAACTCAAAGCCTTTCGTCGATGACCTGGCTGCACTGAAGAGCCCGAACGCCCATTCCAGCCGAAACTCCGATCCGCAAGACGCTACACTTGAAACTCTCGGAAGGCGGCTGAGAGAATTGCGGCAGCGAGCAGATCTGTCTCTCGACGGACTAGCGAAAATCTCCGAAGTCAGCAAATCCATGATCTCAAAAGTTGAACGTGGTGAGGCAAGTCCTTCTACCGTCGTCCTAGCGCGCTTAGCCGAAGCGTTAGGCGTGACATTTTCCGACCTCATGGCTCGCGAACAAAGTAGCGAGGTCATTGTTTTGCCTGTCGACTCACAACCGGTTCTGTTGGACCCCGAAACGGGTCATACCCGTAAATGCCTTGCGCCGATTCTTCCTACCCGCGGAATCGATTGGGTGCTCAATACGCTCCCGCCTGGCCAATCTACAGGGCAGTTCATGCGACACAGACGCGGTGTTGAGGAGTACATTCACGTACTCAAAGGTCGTGTCAGAGCTATTTTGGATGGTAAGATTTACGATTTGAGTGAGGGGGACGCTATGTATTTCCAGGCCCACGTCCCCCATGAGTTCATCAACAATGGGTTGGGGCCATGTCAGTACTACTTGATTATCGATAGCCAGAAGATTCGCTGACCTACGCCTTGTGACCGTAGAGTTTCAAGGCGAGATCGCACGATTTCATTGCGAAGGTTTCACGAATTTCAGCGTCATGCGATCTGACTCGCCGGTCTTCGTGAATTCATTCCACTTTGCAGAATCTTTTTCCACGCCCCTGAGCGACGGCGGCAGTCGCCAGACGTTATCAGTTTCGGCTGGACGGTCGTTGGGGTTGGCATTCATCTCGCTTGCCTCCACGAGCTTGAAACCCGCTGCTTCGAATGCTGCGATCACCATCGACTGCTTTAGATAGCCATTGCTGCCGTCAGCCCACTTATCGGACGCCGTCTCGGGCGCGCGATGTTGCACCACACCGGCTATGCCACCGGGCTTCAGAGCGCGGAAAGCTTCCGCGAGCACCTTGTCGAGATATCCCGCCTCCTTCCCGAAGCGGTTGAGATTATGCAAGGACCGGATGAACAGCACTTTGCTGACCGTGCCGTTCAAGCGGTCGGGCATCTCCGTAAGAGTGAAGCTTTCGATCTCACCGCCCTTAGAAACCGCCTTGCTTGTGGTCGTCTTTGGCCAGCCCGCATCCCGGTCGAGCGCACTTTGAAGTCGTCCCTGATCCCAGCCAAAGCGCTTATACAATCCCAGCGGATAGTGCGCCCCGATCAGTTTACCGCTCTCGCCAAGGTAGGGGTGGAGGATGCTCGAATACCAGCCGCCGCCGGGCAGGGTCTCGATAACGACATCGCCAGGCCGAACTTCAAAAAAGCTTAAGGTCTCCGCCGGACGACGCGCGGCGTATCGAGCCTGGATCTCTGCGGGTTGAGCCGCCAGGGCAGTCGCGAGAGCAAGGTCGGGCTCAGAGACCTCTTTCGTGGCAGCCTCATCACCAGCCAGTACCACTGCCGGCATGATAAGGAGCAGAAAGCAAGCGGCTGCTAGGGATGAAAGGCGTGTTATTCGGAGCATCGTTGTTCCTTCCAAGAACCGACCAGACTAAAGTTGGCGATGTGTCCCGACGTTGGGCAGGTGTATAAGCGATCCTACGGATACACATTCCGGCAGCGCATCCGCTGATGGACTTTGTTGGGATGGCACTATTTCACTTCGCGAAATAGCGCTGAGGAAAGCCATCAGCTACATCGCGCAATCGTATCGCTGGAATGTAGCTTCCCAATCACGACACGACCTGGGATTGCACAGCAGCCATACGCGACAGCCGTCCAGAAGGCTCGTCCGATTTCGCTCCAATCAGTGTTACCACTCGACAGCACCCACCGAAGACCTCTACAGTTCACGACAAATACTTTCCTACTATCAGGCAGTTGGAGAACGCGTGACTTTATGTTGAAACTTTTCGCTGCGCGGCACGAATACATGTGCACACACGCAACCGGGAAGCGCCAATGCCACTCGATGAAGACCCGTCTCGTGCCGAATTCCATCAATGGAGCGACAAAAAAGCTGCCGGTAGCTCCGGTTCAAATGCGAGCCGCCCGAAGTTCAGCGATGTCGACTTTACGGCGAAAGGTGAGCCTCGCGGACAGGTCTCCTTCACTGGTTTGAAGACCCTTTGGTTCAATACAGGAACGCTCTGCAACATCGCGTGCCAAGGCTGCTATATCGAGTCATCGCCGCGCAATGATCGGCTCGCTTACATCTCCCGTGACGAAGTCCGCTCTTTTCTCGACGAAGCCGAACGCCTTGCAGGACCTGAACTGGAAATCGGATTTACGGGCGGCGAGCCCTTCATGAACCCCAATCTACTAGGGATGCTGGAAGATAGCCTTCGGCGGGGTTTCAGGGTCCTTGTGCTGACCAATGCCATGCTGCCGATGCAGCACCGCAAGGCTGAGCTTATCGATCTCGATTGGCATTTCCCGGCTAAGCTGAGCATTCGGGTTTCACTCGATCACTATGATCAAGCCGGACACGAAAAGGTACGTGGTCCCAAAACTTGGCATCCGGCCTTGGAAGGGCTGCGTTGGCTGTCGCGGGAAGGCTTCGACCTATCCGTGGCTGGCCGGCTCATGGGTGATGAAAGCGAGAACGACCTCCGGGCGGGTTATGCTTCTCTCTTCGCGCGGGAAGGCGTGATGGTTTCGGCTTGGGATCCAAATCGACTGATCCTCTTTCCCGAGATGGCGGACAACGATGACGTTCCCGAGATCAGCCAATCGTGCTGGGAAATTCTCGGCAAGTCCCCTGCTGATATCATGTGTGCCACCTCGCGCATGGTCGTGAAGCGCAAGGAAGCAATGCGACCGGTCGTCGTGTCCTGCACCCTGCTTCCGTATGATTCACTCTTCGAGATGGGAACTACGCTCGATCAATCGCTGGGCACCGTCAAGCTGAACCACCCCCACTGTTCGCGCTTCTGTGTTCTTGGTGGCGCTTCGTGCAGTCACAAGTCCTGATACATACATGACCAACTTTATCACAGCCGATATCTGTGTGATCGGTGCGGGTTCTGCTGGACTATCAGTTGCGTCCGGTGCGGCGCAAATGGGCGCGCGAACCGTTCTGATCGAAGCTCATAAAATGGGCGGCGACTGTCTGAATACCGGCTGCGTCCCATCGAAGGCTCTGCTCGCCGCAGCCAAATCCGCACATGGCGTGCGCGCATCGGCACGCTACGGTATAGAAACTGGAGATCCGAGCACCAAGTTCGAGACGGTCAACACATACGTCCATAACGTCATCGGCACGATTGCACCGCACGATTCCGTTGAGCGCTTCACCGGGCTCGGCTGCACAGTCATCCAGGCCCATGCAAAGTTCATCGACGAGAGAACCGTCATAGCAGGCGACACGACCATTCGAGCGCGCCGCTTTGTCATCGCCACCGGTAGCCAACCTAATATCCCGCCAATTCCAGGACTGACCGACGTCCCTTACTTTACGAACGAGACCATCTTCCAGAACACTTCACTGCCTGAGCACTTGATTATCGTGGGCGCAGGACCGATCGGCTGCGAGATGGCGCAGGCACACCGTCGGCTTGGCTCACGCGTGACCCTGCTCGACATTGGCAGGATGTTGCCGAAGGACGACCCTGATGCGGTGGCCGTGGTCTATCAGAAATTGATAGCAGAGGGCATCGAATGCGCAGAACTCGTCAAGGACTTGCGCGTTGAAAAGACACCGGGCGGGCTATCTGCGATCGTGTCCGTAGATGGCAAGGAGCGACGCATCGCCGGCTCCCATCTACTTCTGGCCACGGGGCGTAAGCCCAATATTCAAGGCCTTGATCTCGAGAAAGCCGCGATCCGGTACACACCCAAGGGCATCGAAGTCGACAGCCGGCTCAGGACGTCCAACAGGCGTGTATTCGGAGCCGGCGACGTCATCGGTGGCTATCAGTTTACCCACATGGCCAACTATCATGCGGGCATCATTATCCGAAACGCACTGTTCCGTCTGCCGGCCAAGAACGCACCCGCGGCTGTTCCATGGGTAACCTATACCGATCCAGAACTTGCCCAGGTCGGTCCCACCGAAGCGGAAGCGCGCACGTCTTTGGGTGACAGCATTCGCGTGCTCCGTGCTGATTTCTCGGGCAACGATCGGGCGCAGGCTGAGGCGTCGACCGAGGGCTTCATCAAAGTGATCACCGGGAAGCGTGGCCGTATCATCGGAGCGACTATCGTTGGACCCCATGCCGGCGAACTCATGATGCCTTGGGTACTCGCAATCACGACGGGTATGAAAATCGGCGACATCGCTGGACTGATTTTCCCGTATCCAACTCTCAGCGAAATTTCGAAAAGAGCCGCGGGAAGCTACTATACACCCACCCTGTTTTCGTCTCGCACCCGCGCAATCGTGCGCTTTCTCGGAGCTTTTGGATGACGGTACAAAGGGTGCTCCCCATTGCTGTTCTCGCGGCCCTCGTGGGGGTCGCCTACTGGTTCCGGGTGGACCAGTATCTGACGCTCGATACCCTTCGCGACAACCGTGCTGCACTGTTAGCCTTCGTCGAAGAGAATAAACTCATCGCAGCTTTGAGCTTTGTGTCGGCTTACGCGGCGGCAGTTGCGGTATCGCTTCCGGGCGCGGTCATTCTCACATTGGCTGGAGGTTTCTTGTTCGGCGTCGTTGGCGGTGCTGCTTTGACGGTTATTGGAGCGACGATCGGCGCAGCGGCCTTGTTCCTGATTGCCCGATCGGCATTTGGCGACGTGCTTCGAGCAAAAGCGGGTCCGTTCGTTGCAAGGATGGCAGATGGATTCCAGGAGAACGCGTTCAGCTATCTCCTGTTTCTGCGCCTCGTTCCTGCTTTCCCATTCTGGGCAGTCAATCTGGCTCCGGCGCTCCTGGGGATGCGTTTTGTGCCCTTTGTCACCGCGACGGCGATCGGCATCATTCCTGGGACGACGGTCTATTCCGCGTTCGGGGCGGGTCTTGGGCAGGTGTTTGATGCCGGCGGGGAGGTCAACCTGGCGGACATCTTCAGCCCGCCTCTCGTCGCGGGGCTGATCGGCCTCGGCGTTCTATCTCTGCTTCCTATTCTTCTTAAGCGATGGAAGGCAGGTCGCCCGACCGTGCACACCTCTGATAGCTGATAATATTTGGATCAACCCGCCAAAAAAAGGAGAAATGCGCTTAGGCTGGGCCGCAAACCGGCTTCCTATTCAAGGGACACAGCATGAGAATCTTCTCCCAGTTCTACAAAAGTGGGGAGGTGATACCTGGAATCGCTGGCAGTCGATCATCACTCAACCGGCCGCGCGTTTTGACGAACATCCTTGGCGACCGGAGTCCCAGGTCTGAACGTTTGCCACGTAACCCCGCCCCACCGCACGCTTCATCACCATGCATTCAAAAATAACCTCGAAATATGACAAGACAGCCGCAGCGCCCGAGTGCAGCCGTTTGCGGAAGATCCTGCTCTGATTCGTCAGACAGCCGCTTTGGGCTGTAACCTTGGACGTCTCGACCACGAACAAGGGTTTAGGCCGGATTGCTCCCAGCGCGATCTGGCCGCGCGACGCTGCGGAAAACTGTTCCGCGCAGAAGATTTGAAGAACAATCAAGGCGTGCAGACATGAGCACCACGGGGCGCCATTTTGGCGGTTATGAATACGTCTCTGGCCTGTCTCTCATCATTTGGAGCCTATGCTTTGTCTTGTCTGCAATCACCTCCAGCCCAGCGAAAGCTGCCGGACCGGCCGATCTCTTTCGTGATTCAGCTGCGCAATCCACGGTTACCGTCGATCACTCCACTTGGGATCGACTCCTCAAGTCCTACGTCATCCCAGGGCCGGATCGTTTGAACCGAGTGGACTATGCTGCATTTAAAGACACCGGACACGGCGATCTCAAGCTGTACATAAGAAAAGTTCAAGAGGTTGACCCTAGAACGCTTAATCGATCAGAACAATTTGCACTCTTGGCCAATCTCTACAATGCCAAGACGATTGATATCGTTCTTGACCACTATCCCGTCCGCTCGATCAAAGACATCTCACTTGGCGGGGGGTTGTTTGCCGCTGTAACTGGTGGACCTTGGAAGGCCAAGGTTGTCAAACTCAACGGAGTGGATCTCACCCTCGACGACATCGAGCATGGCATTTTGCGACCTGTCTTCAGAGACCCTCGGGTTCACTACGCCGTCAATTGTGCATCTATTGGCTGCCCGAACCTTCGGACCGAGGCCTTCACAGGCACGGCACTCGACGCCCAGCTCGACGCCGCCGCCCGCGACTACGTCAATCATCCTCGCGGTATCACGGTTCGCAGCGGCAGCCTTATCGCGTCGTCCATCTACAGCTGGTTCAAAGTTGACTTCGGTGGAAGTGACGCCGGCGTCATTGCCCACGCGCGGAAATATGCCAATCCGGACCTGTCGGCAAAACTCGAAGGCATCACTACAATTGATAGTCACGCCTATGACTGGGCCCTCAATGACGCAAAGCGCTGATGGCGGGTGGATGCCCGCCATGTCCTCTGCGGCGCTGCAGCAGAGCGGAAGTCCGGCGCAATAAAGATACCAGAGCTGCGGTACCGGCATAGATGCAACCGACGTGCCGCTCATCCTTGCGCACGTATGCGCAGGTGAGCCCTTGATCTCAGCCGTAATTCGCGTGGAACCGTTCGAGATCGATTGGTGTTCTCGCTCTATCTCATCAAGCGGCTGCTCGCTTTGATCCGCCGTTACACGAATAAAGCAGGAGGTTACATGCCTCTGACGGCACTAGCCCTGAATTGCTCCTTGAAAGGATCTGCAGAGAAATCCTCGACCGACAAAATCTTGAACGAGGTCCTGCAGGAATTGGCAAAATATGACGTCACCAGCGAAGTCATTCGCGTGGTCGACTACAATATCAAACCCGGCGTCAAATCAGATGAAGGCGAGGGTGACGACTGGCCCCATTTGCGCGCCAAAGTATTGGCAGCTGACATTTTGATATTCGGAAGTCCAATTTGGCTGGGGCAACCCTCAAGCGTTGCAAAGCGAATTCTGGAACGTATGGACGCATTCCTAGGCGAAACCGATGATAAGCAGCGCATGCCACCGTATGGCAAGGTTGCTGTTGTTGCAATTGTCGGCAACGAAGATGGGGCCCACCATTGTCACGCTGAAATATTTCAGGCCCTGAACGATGTTGGATATACGATAGCACCCGGTGCCGGTACCTATTGGGTAGGTCAGGCGATGGCTTCCACTGACTACAAGTACCTCAAATCACCGTACGATAAAACCCTTCAGACAAATCGAACATCGGCAGCAAATGCGATGCATCTAGCTAAGCTTTTGAAAGCTAATCCATACGAAGGTTTGTGACGCAAACGTTCCCCGCAAGGCCTGCGGAATAATTCGACTGTGCGTCTCGGCAAGCGCCCTCTTTGGCTGGCCTACTCCTAGACCTAACGCAAACAAACATACCGCAGATTGCCAGAACACCGATGATGATGATCATCGTTGGCAGACATCCCGCGGCAGCTTTAAGTAAGGCTGTCGATCGCCGCTTCCAGCGCCATTCCGGCGTTCGCGACTAGCCCTGACTGTCGAAAGCTTCGCATCACATCCTTCCGAGGCTGGACACCGAGTGGTGGCGTCCCAATCGCCAGATGGCGTGTGTCTGAACCGCTTCTAGTAAATTGGAATAATTGACACAACTTAGTAGCGCGAGTTGAAACTGCGCTCGGTTTTTGACGTATACTAACAATCATCCGCAACTCCATAAGACCGCCCAGCATCGGGGACTGAGATGACCAGTTCAGGCAGTTCGGATGACAGGGCCGAGCGGGACGAAAGATGGCGATTGCTGATGCGATTGGCTCAGGCCGGCGACACCGCGGCATATTCAAGATTTCTCTCCGAAATTCTGCCGGTCCTGCGCGGGACAGTCTACCGCAGATGGCGCAGTCCGCAAGACGTAGAAGATATCGTCCAGGACATACTCATGTCAGTCCATTCCGTCCGGCATACCTTTGATCCAAGCCGCCCGATTATGCCTTGGTTGATGACGATTACTGCCCGCCGAATTGCTGATGCAGCACGCCGTTCGTCTTCTCGAGTAGCCAACGAAACCACCGTCGAAACAATGCCTGAAACCTTTTCAGGAGCTGACACGAAAAGCACTCAAGACACGAGTGACGATCAGGAAGCAATTCAGATTGCGCTGGCTTCACTGTCAGATGGGCAACGTGAGGCCATCCAACTGATGAAGCTTCAGGGCCTGTCAGTTCAGGAGGCGGCTGAGAGAACTGGCAAGAGCGTCCCAGCCCTCAAGGTGACTGTCCACAGGGCGATTAAAGCTATGCGTGCCTCCCTTCAGAGGAAGACTTGAACGCCATGCGGACTGAAGATCTGATTGACGCCCTGGCTGACAAGGTCGAGCCGGTCGAACCGCTCAGGCATCCGGCTGCACGAGCTATGGGTTGGATGATCGTTTCTTTTGTCTACTTGGCCGGGCTTGTGTGGTTGATCGGACCGCGTGCAGACATTGCCGACAAATTGGCAGAACCACGTTTTGTGATTGAAATTGCGGCTGCCCTGCTGACAAGCCTCATGGCGGCGATAGCCGCCTTCTGCGCCGGTTGTCCTGGTCGCCCACTGTGGGAGCGATTTGCCCCCTTCCCATTTCTCGCAGTCTGGCTTGCCACCCTGGGCGAGGGTTGCTGGCGGCAGTGGGTTCAGAGCGGTCCAGACGGCCTGACTTTCAACATCGACCTCGACTGCTTTCAGGCAATCTTTCTGGCGAGTATTCTGCAGGCGTTGGTGATCCTCGTCATGATCCGGCAGGGGGCGCCCTTGGCCCCCATGTCGACAACGGGTCTGGCCACTCTGGCAGCGACAGCCATCGGTGCAGCGGGATTGCGTCTCTTCCATGCACTAGACGTCAGCGTGATGATACTCGTCTGGCAGTTCGGATCCGTGCTCCTGCTCGCAACAATCGGGTTCCTTGCCGGAAATCGCTATCTGAAATGGTCGCTCCCCAAAATTGATGGAGGGGACAGCGGCCACCGGCAAACAGGATAGACAAACCACTCAGCAGATCACGTTCGAACAAAAGAACAGACTGCAATGGCCCATCGGCTTCGCAGGTTGGGATTTAGCGCCTGCTGTTACGCATGAACGGAATGAGGATCTGGACGATATGCACATCGAGATCGTGAAGGAGTACTACGGCAGGGTCCTGAGAGGGTCGTCAGATCTAAAGACGATGGCATGCTGCACGCCGGACAACATGCCGGTCAGGATCAAGACCCTCCTCAGCAACATTCACGATGAGGTTCTTGCCAAGTATTATGGCTGTGGTCTCGTCGTTCCAGAACTTCTTCATGGCCGTCGCGTCCTTGATCTGGGATGCGGATCGGGGCGCGATGTGTATGCCCTTGCGCAACTCGTCGGACCGGCGGGAGAAGTTGTTGGCGTGGACATGACGCCAGAGCAACTGGAAACAGCGCGCACCCACGTCGGCTGGCACATGGAAAAGTTTCGCCATAGCAAGACGAATGTGCGCTTCCTACAAGGGTTTATTGAAGATCTTCCGTCACTCGGCCTTGAGCCGGAGAGTTTCGATGCCATCGTTTCAAACTGCGTGGTCAATCTTTCCATCGACAAACCAGCGGTTCTGCAGGGAGTTTTCGACCTTCTGAAGCCGGGAGGCGAATTCTACTTCGCCGATGTCTATGCCGACCGCCGGCTCACGGAGGCCGTCCGCAATAATCCGGTCGTCTACGGCGAATGTCTGGGTGGGGCACTGTACTGGGCAGATTTTCTAGCAATGGCAAAGGAAGCGGGTTTCAAGGACCCCCGCCTCGTGACGAGCCGTTCTCTGGAAATCACCGATCCAGATGTGGCCGCCACGGTTGGTGCAGCGAATTTCTATTCAGCCACCTATCGCCTCTTCAAGATCGCCGAACTTGAAGGAGCGTGCGAAGATTACGGTCAGGCCGTGATTTACAAGGGTGGCATCTCCGACGCACCACATGCTGTGGTCCTCGATAGTCATCACGTGATCGAGCAAGGGCGAATCTTTCCCGTGTGTGGGAACACCTGGCAAATGCTCCGGCAGAGCCGGTATGCGCCCTACTTCGACTTCATCGGAGATTTCTCAACCCACTATGGCGTCTTTCCCGGATGCGGAACACCCTTTCCCTTCTCGGATCGGCTCACGGACGTCACCGCCATTGGCGCTTGCTGCTGAGATGAACGCTCGCCCGGAATAGCCAAAAACAGTTCGTGATCGGAGATCGCAATGCTTTCAAAGCTGTTTACGACCGGCGCTTTGATTTTCGTGGCACTTAGTACACCGGTCATCGCAGCCGATGACAAAATCGTCATCACGGGATCGAGTACCGTTGCTCCGCTCATTACCGAGATCGGCAAGCGTTTCGAAGAGAAGAATCCTGGGGTTCGTGTGGACGTGCAGACCGGGGGTTCATCTCGGGGCATCAATGATGCACGATCAGGTCTTGCAGACATCGGCATGGCCTCCCGCGCCTTGAAAAAAGATGAGAGCGATCTCAAGGCGTATACGATCGCGCGTGATGGCATCGGCGTCGTTCTCAATAGCGCCAACACCGTTTCAACGCTGACCGATCAGCAGATCGTCGACATCTACACTGGCAAAATTTCCGATTGGAGTGCTGTCGGGGGCACGCAAGGCCCGATCACAGTGGTGAACAAAGCTGAAGGGCGATCAACACTCGAACTCTTCCTCCACTTCTTCAAACTGAAAGCAAGCGACATCAAGGCCCATGTCGTAATTGGAGACAATCAGCAGGGTATCAAGACGGTCGCCGGCAATCCCAATGCCATCGGCTACGTTTCCGTCGGCACCGCCGAATTTGAGGCTGGACAAGGCACGCCGATTAAATTGCTTGGGATGGGTGGTGTGGCCGCTTCCGTCGAAAACGTCCGCAACGGCAGTTTTCCTCTGGCGCGTCCGCTCAATCTCGTCACGAGTAAAGAGCCCACGGGAATGACCAAGCTCTTTATAGACTACACCCAATCGGCTGATACTCATGACCTCGTGAAGGAGCAATTCTTTGTCCCGAACGGCCCGTGACACATGCTTGTTGTTGGGACTCTCGGTAGCCGCGATCGTCGCCTCCGGAATTCTCCTGCTCATCATCTTGTTCCTATCGACAGAGGCATGGCCGGTCTTCTCGCAGGTTGGCCTCCTCAAGTTTGCCTTTGACGAAGCATGGTATCCGACTGAGGGGGCCTTTGATCTCAAGCCGATGCTTGTAGCGTCGTTTGCTATGTCGATGCTTTCTATCATGTTGGCCGCCCCACTGGGGATTGCCTCTGCTGTCTTCTGCCGCTTCTACGCACCCCCGGTTTTCAGACGGGCGTACCAGTGGATCATTATTCTTCTGGCTGGAATTCCGTCAGTGGTTCTTGGGCTCTGGGGCTTGACGGTCATTGTCCCTTTGATCCTGATGCTGGCTCCACCCGGTGCGAGCCTCCTCGCGGGAAGTCTTGTTCTCGCCCTCATGATCGTCCCTACCGTCGCGCTCACGACACAAGCGGCCCTGGCATCTATTCCACAGTTCTACTGGGTGGGAGCTGCCGCTCTCGGACTCTCGCGTGAAGGCACACTCCTCGGCGTCGCCCTGCCCGCAATCCGGTCCAGCATCTTCGCCGGCATCATGCTCGCGATGGCGCGTGCTTTGGGCGAGACCATGGCTGTTCTGATGGTCAGCGGAAACGTCGTACAGCTTCCCACGTCCCTATTTGATCCGGTCCGTACGTTGACCGCAAACATTGCGCTCGAGATGGCCTATGCAACAGGAGACCACCGGTCGGCTCTGTTTGTCTCCGGTCTAGCACTGACGGTACTCGTATTCATATTGGCTTGGGTAGCGCGACGAAGCGGAGGCCAAGTCGTTCATGCCTGAGCCCGCCAACCTCATTGACAGAGAAATTCACCCTGTTCGGGACAGGGTGTTGCTCGGTGCAGTATGGGCAGCCGCTATGCTTGTCGCTGGCGCATTTGTCTGGCTCCTAGCAGATCTTCTATGGCATGGAGCAGGAAGGCTTGATTGGTCCTTTCTCTCCACAGCTCCGCGTAATTCGGGCCGCGCCGGCGGAATTTGGCCAATCGTGGTCTCGACTGTTCTCATTGTGGCAGTCGCGATCGTTGTTGCCGCTCCACTCGGACTGGCAACAGCCGTTCTCCTTTCTGAATTTACCCGCCGCGGCGGCGCCACGGAGCGCGCAATCGGGCTGAGCCTTGACGTTCTCGCCGGTGTGCCCTCAATCGTCTTCGGTCTCTTCGGCAACGCGTTCTTCAGTGTCTGGCTCGGGCTGGGCTTCTCGATCCTGTCCGGAGGTCTCACGCTCGCGTGTATGGTACTTCCGATTCTAATCCGTACTGCGGAGACCGGCCTGCGGATGGTCCCTGACGATTGGCGTCTTGGCGCAGCAGCCCTTGGGCTCTCCCGTACCACTGCCCTCCACCAGATCCTGATTCCGGTCGCCACTCCCGTCCTGCTGGCCGGTCTCATGCTCGGCATCGGGCGCGCAATGGCTGAAACAGCAGCACTTGTTTTCACCAGCGGTTATGTCGACCGGATGCCGTCGTCACTATTCGACTCAGGTCGCGCCATATCCGTCCATATTTACGATCTCACTATGAATGTCGCGGGCGGAGACCGGAGCGCTTACGCATCCGCGCTTGTTCTCATTGCCCTACTTGTTCTCGTCAATGGGGCGGCCATTTGGCTCTCAGACCGCACGCTTCAGAGAAAGATTGCAACACGATGATGTCGGCAGTGGATGATAAACCAACACCCAGCCGCGAAGGTGCATCTAGTGCGTTCACACTGGGACCACTCGTCGCGGGACCGCCGTGCTGCACACCCCAGACGCACATCAGCATCAAGAGTGTTACTTTAAGCTATGGTCGGATTCCCGCTATTCGAGACGTCAGCCTGGACATATACAAAGGTTGCATCACAGCGCTGATCGGACCTTCCGGCTGTGGCAAAACAAGCCTGCTCTCCTGTCTCAATCGGCTGACGGATCTCATCCCCGGCTGCCACGTTGAGGGGCGCATAGCCATCGACGGCCAAGACATCACGACGCCCGACCTCGATGTTCAGCGCCTGCGCCGTCGCGTGGGCATGATTTTCCAGAAGCCCAGTCCATTTCCTCTCTCCATCTGGCGCAATCTGGAAATGCCGCTTCGCGAACACGGTGTGACCCGGCGCGATGAGTTGGAATTCAGAATTGAAAAGGCGCTGGCCGATGTGGGCCTTTGGGCTGAGGTCAAAGATCGTCTCGGTTCAGCGGCGCTGACATTGTCAGGCGGTCAACAGCAACGGCTTTGTATCGCGCGAGCGTTGACGCTTGAACCCTCGACACTCCTGATGGACGAACCCTGTAGTGCGCTGGATCCACTTTCATCGGCCGTTGTGGAAGACCTCATTCAAAGTCTCAAGGGTCAATACACGGTCGTGATCGTGACCCACAATTTGGCCCAAGCCCGGCGCATCGCCAACTACGCTGCATTTTTCTGGGTCAAGGAGCGGGCTGGAACGTTAGTCGAGTTCGATCAATGCCGCACACTCTTTGATCAACCACGGCATGAACTCACCGCAGCCTACGTGAAGGGATTGCAGGGCTAGCGTCACTTGGGCGGCTGAAAGCCCACGTCTCCATGGCGGGGGACCGTTGCCAGGACTGATCCCGCAATCACGCGCAGGATCGTATATCCGGCCTTCATCGAGCCCGTAATTGTTCCAGAAATCTTTGACCGACCAATTCTTCGTCGATAGCTAACTGGCACTTCGGTAACGCTGAGGCCGCGCAAGACAGCCTTAACCTGCATCTCAACAGTCCAACCAAAGTTTCTATCTTGCATATCCAGCTTCGATAAACTGCTTGCTCGAATTGCGCGGAAAGGACCGAGGTCCGTGTACCGCGCGTTGAACAGGCGCCGCATCAAGTAGCATGCCAGCCAATTGCCCGCGATTTGTTGCGGAAGAAGCGCCCCTTTTTCAGGATTCCCCAGAACACGTGACCCAATGACCAAGTCGGCATGTCCGCTCAAAATCGGATCAACCAATTCAGCCATTTGGCTGGGATCGTCGCTGTAATCCCCGTCGACAAAGACCAAGATATCGACGTCGTCCAGATGCTTCATGCCTCGAAGACATGCTGCACCGTAGCCCCGCTCATGCTCCGTGAGCACGGTTGCCCCGGCTTCGGCGGCATTATCGGCCGTGTCGTCTACGGACCCATTGTCGACAACAACAATGTGATCGACCCACGCCGGAATATCCGCAATCACACGCGCAATCGCATCTTCCTCATTGAGTGCTGGAGTAATAACGCCAATTCGACGACCCAAACGCATTCGTCAGACCCTCATCGCGTTCTTCACACGCCGATTTTCGATACCTGCAGGCAAGCGGTCCATGAGTATTCCGTAGGCGATCATCATCCAGACAGGACACCAGATGACCCAGACAACAACGCTCGTGAACACGTCGTGCGCATCTCGCGCCGCAAAATGGAATGAGAGATAGTAGAGTGGCAGTGTTGCCGACAGAAATAGAAATGCTCGATGGGGCCAGAACACTAGAAGGGGAGCCAGCCAAAGCGCATACCAGGGGTACTGTGCCGGCGACAGGAGCACGAGCGCCATCACGAAAACCGAAACACGACGGATGAGATCGTCAAGAGAACGCCACTCGCGCATTGCCAGCAGAAGTGCGAGTCCACAGAGCACACCCGTGACGAGAAAGCGCGCGAGCACGTTTGCTTCAACCGTGTCGATGGAAGCAACGGTCAACAGCCATTTGATCGATTTCTCAAGCGCCGGAGAGAGCGCACTGTTCGTGCTCCAACCCTCAGCATATGCCTTGAGGCCGGCGCTCTCCAATGGAGCAGAAAGAAGCAAAGGCGCGACCCAGAACACCATCAGGGAACTGAACACGATCGCGTTTAGCGCAAGAATAAACGGACTTCCGACCAACGGTCGCCAAATCAATGGTGCAAGGGCCGCAGGCCATAGTTTGATACCAGCGGCGAGCGCCAACACGACCGTTGATGCAGTGTTGCGAGCAGTAGCTGCCAGGAACATGGCCCCCAAGACGAGCGGAATGAGCGCCGGCTCCATATGAGCCGAGTTGAAGCCTTCTTTGAGTACCAGAGGATTGAGCCAATAAAGAGCAGCCCACACTCTGCTGCGGCCCGTCAAGTCGAGCAATTTAATGAGGAGGAAAAGAGAAACCACGTCGAGCACGAGCAGAACGCTTCGCCACGCCACGAGGCTCCATGGTTGGATCACGTTTGCCACAGCAAATAGAAGCTGAACAAAAGGTGGATAGATCGTCGTGAGTGACTTGTGCCCGATCCGCGAGAGCGTTTCTTCTCCCTCGTTCGCTAACCGTCCGAGTGGCCCGGTCTCCCCATCCCGGATAATGTCGCGAGGGGAATGCTCATAGGGATTGTAGCCCGCCGCGACGACCGCTCCATCCCACAGGTAACGGTAATAGTCGTTCTCGAGAACCGGTTCGCTGGTCATGCAAATCAGACGCGCCGCTAACCCGGACATGACGACGAGCAAAAGAATGCGGCTCCCGAGGATGCTCTTCTCCGAGCGCCTGATGAGGCCGGGCAAGAGAACAGCAAAACCGAGACCTGCGACAACCAGGAGGCCGACAACGGCGACGATCGGCATATCGCCGACGTCCCGATCGCCTCCAAATTCTCGCGACAGGGAGGTCAGGACGACAGCGAACAGCAGGAACCCGGCACAGTAGGTGCACCATGCCCAAAGCGTTCGACCCGATGCAACCGGGGGGTAACCGACTGCATCGGGCTCCACATGATGAGACATCGCGAATTACGTACCTGTGCTAGGCGTCGCTAGGGACGCCAATTCACCACTCTCATCGAGACAAAAAACCGATGCTTTACGAGCCGCGGACCACGACGCACTTACCCTTGGTCTCGTCAAATTCCTGACCAGGCTTGCACTTTTTCTCGTCCGCCGCGGCCGAAAGGCTACCAAGGCCCACCGCTGCAACGCTGATTAGGACCGTGAGAACAGATCTCATGCTCATCTCCATCTAGAAGGCTACAAACGCGTGCACGAACAGCACGACTTTGATGTTCGGACCTACTTTCAGATAGGTTACAGCGGAAACTCAAATCCCGCCGAAATCCACAAGAACGGCGGCGCACTCAAGAATCATGGGGTACGAATGCGATATGCCGAATTTGGGACTCAACGGCCGTGACGCCCTCGATGCCTTGAGCGCATCGCACAGCTTCGACGATCAGCTGTTCATCCGTCGTGGCGCCAATCAACAGAACGCTACCATCTCGAACGTGGGCATCCATGCCACTATGCAAGGCACTGGAACCGAACCGCCGATCCAATGCAACTCTCACGCGCTCACGGACCAGTTGATCGGAAAGGACTTGCCGCGATTGAGGCGTGTCGCGGAACGCAATGCTTTTCGTAAGGCGAGCGATCAGTTCAATACATTCGCAGACCGGTATCCGTGCAGTATTCAGCACGGCTGCATAAAGTGTGGGATCCTGCCAATCGACCCCGAACAACCGTTGCATCATGCCATTATGCGCAGCGTCGCTATGTGCGATTTCCCTCTGGGCAGCGACGGGGCCAGAAAGACTAAGCCTCTCGATTAACGTACGTTCGCGATAGGCAATCGGGGCGCAGATGCGCACGCAAACAACATGCGGTATCATCCTCAGAAGGTAGGTCGCGCCCCAGCCGCGAATGAGTACATTGTCCTTGGCCGCCAATTCGAGGATTTCCTGCGCCGTGTAGCGGGAGAGCCGTCGCTTATCCAGAGTGATACGCTCGATAAGAAACGCCTCACCCTCAAGGTGCCGGTGGACCTCGTCTTCTGAAAGACCTGTTCGCTCGGCAATGTCGTGTTCAACAAGCTCATGGTGCACGATCTCCAGACCCAATCGTTCGGCAAGTCCTGCCGCAACGTCGCTCCCGCGCGCACCGATTTCCCGGGTCATTGCGATGACGGTCATAATGCCTCCGCTCTGCGGATAGATCTCGCTTATGTCAATGGTTCCGAACAGCGATCTGCGCATGTGGAACATCGGCGGTCAGCCGGTGAAAGTCCCGTCCGTTGATGTGAATGAGTG
>ERZ1066138.38-NODE-38-length-40447-cov-10.343063_pt1 | contig 40447 bp, 33 predicted proteins | sample MGYA00382785_ERZ1066138 | MGnify/ENA primary metagenome ERZ1066138 (study PRJEB33369, sample SAMEA5778368) | biofilm metagenome | biome: Industrial cooling water; feature: Water cooling tower basin; material: Biofilm | place: United Arab Emirates | collected... | reverse complement strand
ACACCGGCAGCGGCCGCAGCCTGCTCTACCGCGCCGCCGGCGAGGGCCTCGCGCCGGGCCGGCAGCTGACGCTGGCGCGCGCCGACGGCGAGCGCCGACCCGGCGCGCTGGTGCCGGCCACCGCGGTGGTCTGGCATGCCGGCCAGCCCTGGGTCTACGTGCGCGAGTCCGACGACGACGAGCTCGCGCCGGCCGCCGCGGCCACCGCGGTCAAGGACGACGACGATGACGACGACCACGCCGTGCCGGCCGACGCCGCGGCCTTCCAGCGCCGCGCCTTCCCCGAGGCGCGCCGCGTCGGCGACCGGTGGTTCCTGCCGGGCTTCGACGAGAACGACCCGGTCGTCGTGCAGGGCGCGCAGGTGCTGCTGTCCGAGGAGCTGAAGTACCAGATCCGCGACGAGAACGACGACTGATGACGACCACCCCCGTTGCGGCTTCGCCGCTCCCCCTCGAGGGGGCGCCGCTGGCGGGCCGGCACAGCCGAACCCACGGCGGCGGCTTGGTTGAGTTCGTGGTGTGCGAGACGCGGCGTGTCGAACCACACGCTCGACCCTTGAAATGATTTCGGCGCTGATCCGCTTCTCGGTCCGCCACCCGGTGCTGGTGGCGGCGCTGGCGCTGGCGCTGATGGCCTGGGGCGTGAACCGGCTGTTCAGCGCGAGCCTGGACGTCTTTCCCGAGTTCTCGCCGACCCAGGTGGTGATCCAGACCGAGTCGCCGGGGCTGTCGGCAGCCTGGGTCGAAGCGCTCGTGTCGCAGCCTCTGGAGCAGGCGATCGCCGGGCTCGACGGCCTGCAGGCGCTGCGCTCGCAGTCGATCCCCGGCCTGTCGGTGGTGACGGTGCTGTTCAACGACGGCGGCGACATCCACCGCCATCGCCAGGCGGTGGCCGAGCGGCTGGCGCAGGCCGCGGCCAAGCTGCCACCGGGCATCGTGCCGAACCTGACGCCGCTCACCTCGTCGGCCAGCACGGTGCTGGCGGTCGGGGTGACCTCCAAGACCCTCGACGGCACCGCGCTGCGCGGCGTGGTCGAGCGCACGCTGCGGCCGACGCTGCTGGCGGCGCAGGGCGTGGCCGACGTCAACGTGTTCGGCGGCCAGTTGCCGCAGTGGCAGATCCGCGTCGACCCGGAGCGGCTGGCGCGCCACGGCCTGACGATCGCCGAACTGGAGGCCGCGGCGCGCCAAGCCACCGGCATGCGCGCGGCCGGGTTCGTGGAAGGCGCCAACCAGCGCATCGCGCTCGGCCTGGAGCCCAGCGGCGACAGCGCCGAGTCGCTGGCCCAGGCCGTCGTGCGGCCGGCGGCCGGCCCGCGCGATGCGCCGCTGCTGCTCGGCGACGTGGCCGGGCTGGTGCAGGGCGGCGCGCCGTCGATCAGCGGCGTGCTGATCGACGGCCAGCCGGGCGTCTTCCTGATGGTGCAGGGTCAGCTCGGCGCCAACACGCGCGACACCACGGCGGCGCTCGACGCCGCGCTCGACCGCGTCGAGCCGGCGCTCGAGCGGCAGGGCGCGGCGCTGCACCGCGACATGTTCCGCCCGGCCGGCTTCATCGAGACGGCGGTCGGCAACGTGCAGCGCGACGTGCTGGTCGGCGCGGCCCTCGTGATCGCGGTGCTGTTCGCCTTCCTCTACAACGTGCGCACGGCGCTGGTGACGATCGTCGCGATCCCGCTGTCGCTGCTGGCCGCGGTGCTGGTGCTGCAGGGCTTCGGCGTCGGCCTCAACATCATGGTGCTCGGCGGCCTGGCGATCGCGCTCGGCGAGGTGGTCGACGACGCGATCATCGACTGCGAGAACATCTACCGCCGCCTGCGCGAGAACCGCGCGCTGGCCCAACCCAAGCCGGCCGCGCAGGTGGTCTACGACGCCTCGATCGAGGTGCGCGCCTCGGTGGTCTACGCGACCTTCATCGTGGCCCTCGTCTTCGTGCCGCTGCTGACGCTGTCGGGCGTGGCTGGCAAGCTGTTCGCGCCGCTGGGCTGGGCCTACATCGCCGCGATCCTGGCCTCGCTGGTGGTCGCGCTGACGGTGACGCCGGCGCTGTCGCTGCTGCTGCTGGCCAAGAGCGCGCTGCCGGCCGGCGACCCGCCCTTCATCGCCTGGCTCAAGCCGCGTTACCGCGCGGTGCTGCTGTGGGTCGAGCCGCGCTCCACGGCGGTGATCACCACCGTCGCGCTCGCCATGGCGGTGGCGCTGGCGATGCTGCCGCTGTTCCGCGGCGAGTTCATCCCGCCGCTGAAGGAGGGGCACTACATCGTCCACATGGCCGCCGTGCCCGGCACCTCGATGAACGAGTCGCTGCGGCTCGGCGAGAAGGTCACGCGGGAGCTGCTCGGCATCGAGGGGGTGAAGTCGGTCGCGCAATGGGTCGGCCGCGCCGAGAACGGCGCCGACACCTTCGGGCCGCACTACAGCGAGATCGAGGTCGAGCTCGGGCAGATCCCGGGCGCCGAGCAGCGCCGCATCCTCGGCGAGATCCGCCGCCGGCTCGGTGGCGACGGCGCCGACGCACCCGGCTACGCGGGGCTGCAGTTCGGCGTCAACACCTTCCTGACCGAGCGCATCGGCGAGACGGTCAGCGGCGTGCCGGCCGAGGTGGTGGTCAACCTCTACGGCGAGCAGCTCGACGTGCTCGACGCCGACGCGCGCGCCGTCGCCGGCCTGCTGCTGGCCACGCCCGGCGCGCGCGACGTGCAGGTGCTCGCGCCGCCCGGCGCGCCGGAGCTTTCGATCCGGCTGCGGCCGGAGCGGCTGGCGGCGTTCGGGCTGGCCGCCGCCGAGGTGATGGACGCGGTGCAGGCGGCCTATGGCGGCGTCGAGGTCGGCCAGGTCTGGCGCGACGGCGTCGCCACGCCGCTGGTGCTGGTGCTGCCGCCGGCGCTGCGCGAGGACCCGCGCCAGGTCGGCACGCTGCCGCTGCGCCCCGGGCTGAGGCTGGCCGACGTGGCCGACCTCGACCTCGTGCAGGGCCGCTCGAAGATCCTGCGCGACGGCGCGCGGCGCGTGCAGGTCGTCACCGCCAACCTGCAGCGCGGCCACGACCCGGAGGCCTTCGTCGCGCGGCTCGAGCGGCAGCTGCGCGCCGACGTGAAGCTCTCGCCCGGCGTGCACGCCGAGGTGATCGGCGCGGCGCGCGCGCAGGCCACGGCGCGCGCCGAGCTGATCCAGGTGGCGCTGATGTCGGCGGTGGGCGTCGCGGCGCTGCTGCTGCTGGCCTTCCGCTCGGCGCGGCACTTGGGCGTCGTGTTCGTCAACCTGCCGTTCGCGCTGGTCGGCGGCGTCGCCGCGGTGCTGGCCACCGGCGGCGTGCTGTCGATCGGCACGATGGTCGGCTTCGTCACGCTGTTCGGCATCACGCTGCGCAACTCGATCATGATGGTGTCGCACTACCAGCACCTGGTGGAGAACGAGGGCCGGGCCTGGGACCTACCGACCGCGGTGCAGGGCGCGCTGGAGCGGCTGCCGTCGATCCTGATGACCGCCCTGGTCACCGGCCTGGCGCTGGCGCCGCTGGCGCTCGGTAGCGCCGAGCCGGGCCGCGAGATCGAGGGCCCGATGGCCACCATCATCGTCGGCGGCCTGGTCAGCTCGACGCTGCTGAACCTGCTGGTGCTGCCGACGGTGCTGCTGCGCTTCGGGCGTTTCGCGCCGCGGCCGGCGGTGTTGACGGCTTAAGGCCGGCGCAGACCGAGCGCGGCCACGATCACGAGCGCCGCGGCGACCAGCGGCCACAACCCGAAGACGGCGGCCCAGCGCGCATAGGGCGTGGGCCCCTCGCGGCCCTGCACGGTGGCGTCGAGCACGCCGCGGGTGTGCGGCGGCAGCGCGTGGGTGACGACGCCGCGGTGGTCGATCACCGCGGTGGCGCCGGTGTTGGTGGCGCGCAGCATCGGCCGCTGCAGCTCGAGCGTGCGCATGCGCGAGATCTGCAGGTGCTGGGCGATCGCGACGGTGTCGCCAAACCAGGCGATGTTGCTGAGGTTGGCCAGCATCGTCGGCGCGCGCGATGGGTCCCTGAAGCGCGCGGCCAGCTCCTCGCCGAACAGGTCTTCGTAGCAGACGTTCGGGCCCACGCGCTCGACGGACTGCTCGCCCCGCACCTCGAACGAGGGCGCGGCCAGCGGGCCGCGGTCGAAGTCGCCGAGCGGCATGTTCATCATGTCGACGAACCAGCGGAACCCGAACGGGATGAACTCGCCGAAGGGCACCAGGTGCTGCTTGTCGTAGCGGTAGAAGCCGCCGGGCTTGGTGGCCGCGTCGGCCGACAGCCCCGCCACCGAGTTGGTGTAGCCCGACTCGAAGTCGCCGAGCGGCAGGCCCACCAGCGCCGCGCGCCGGCCGTCGGCGAAGCTGCCGCGCAGGGCATCCCACAGCCCCTGCGGCAGCTGCGCCGGCAGCAGCGGGATCGCGGTCTCGGGCGCGACCACCAGCTCGGCCGGCGCGGCGACCAGCGTGCGCAGCGTCCAGTCCAGCGCCTCGGGCTGGTGCTGCGGCGAGAACTTTTCGTTCTGCGGCACGTTGCCCTGCAGCAGCGCGACGCGCAGCGTGCCGGTGGGCGTCGTGAAGTCGCGCGGCAGCAGCCCGGCGACCCCGACCACGGCCAGCGCCGCCGCGCCGGCCGTGGCACGTACACGCCATGCGGCGCGGCCGAACGCCACCGCCAGCAGCGCGGCGACATAGGCCACGACCGCGCCGAGCCCGTAGACGCCGATCCAGGGCGCCAGCGCCGCAAGGCGGCTGTCGACCTGCGCGTAGCCGCTGGCCAACCAGGGGAAGCCGGTGAAGACGAGGCCGCGCGCCAGCTCGGCCAGCAGCCACAGCGCGGCGAAGCCCAGCGCGTCGACGAAGGGCCGTCCGCGGCGCAATCGCCACCACGCCGCCGTCGCCCCGGCGAGGTAGATCGACAGGAAGGCGCACAGCAGCGCGACCGCCAGCGCCGACAACCAGGCCGGCAGGCCGCCGTAGCGGTGCAGGCTGATGAACAACCACCAGACGCCGGCGCCCAGCCAGGCCGTGCCGAACAGTCCGCCGAGCCAGGCGGCGCGCGCCGCCGACGGCGCCGCGCCGACGCGCCAGGCCAGCAGCGCGATGCAGGCCAGCTGCAGCCCGCCGCTGGGCTGCGGCGCGAAGGCCAGCGCGTGCAGCGCGCCGGCCAGCGCCACGACCGGGGCGTCGAACCGGCCCGGCGCGGCGCTCGCCACGCTCAAGGCCGCGGCGCCGCGGCGTCGGGCGCGGGTTCGGCGCGCGTGACCTTGAACCAGCGCACCGCGCCGCCGCGGCCGAGCATGACGACGAAGCGCAGTCCGCCGACCTCGAAGGATTCGCCGCGCCGCGGGACGCGGCCGAGCTCGTGGGCCACCAGGCCGCCGATGGTGTCGAAGTCGTCCTCGGGCAGCAGGGTGTCGAAGGCCGCGTTGACCTCGCCGATCGGCGCGTCGCCGGCGACGCGCTGGCTGCCGTCGGCCAGCGTGAAGATGCCCGAGGCGTGGTTCTTGTCGTCGAACTCGTCCTCGATCTCGCCGACGATCTCCTCGAGCACGTCCTCGATCGTGATCAGCCCGGCGGTCTTGCCGAACTCGTCGATCACGATCGCGAGGTGGTTGCGGTTGGAGCGGAAGTCGCGCAGCAGCTCGTTCAGGCCCTTGGTCTCGGGCACGAAGACGGCCGGGCGCAGCAGCGCGCGCAGGTTCAGCTCGGGGGCGCGCTGCAGCTTCAGCAGGTCCTTGGCCATCAGGATGCCGATGACGTTGTCGCGCTCGCCCTCGTAGGCGGGGAAACGCGAGTGGGCGGTCTCGATGACGACCTCGAGCAGCTCGTCGTAGGGCGCGTCGATGTCGAGCAGGTCCATCCGCGGCGCGGCCACCATCACGTCGCCGGCCGTCATGTCGGCCATGCGGAGCACGCCTTCGAGCATGCTGCGCGACTCGGGCTCGATCAGCTCGCGCTGCTCGGCGTCGGCCAGGGTCTCGATCAGCTCGTCGGTCGAGTCCGGGCCGGGCGACAGGAACTCGACCAGCCTCTCGAACAGCGTGCGGCGCTCGCCGCCCCTGTCGGGCGCGGGCCGCTCACCGCTGCGCGCGGTTCGGCCTGGTTGGGGATCGGACACGGACACGGGTGCCGGCAGTGAAGACCAGGGAAGAATACCCCAGCGGCGTGACGGCCTGCCGCGGCGGCTAGCATCGGCGCCCCGTCCGGGCCGTGCGCTTGCTTGACAGCCCGTGGGGCTTGATCGACATTCTTCCACCCCCACCTGCCCCGCTTCGTCGCAGCAGGCCCGCCTCCCCCGCCATGTCGCTGATCCCCGCCACCATCCTCACCGGCTTCCTCGGTGCCGGCAAGACCACCCTGCTCAAGCGCGTGCTTTCGGAGGCCCACGGCCAGAAGATCGCCGTGATCGAGAACGAGTTCGGCGAGGAGAACATCGACAACGACATCCTCGTCACCGAGAGCAAGGAGCAGATCGTGCAGATGAGCAACGGCTGCATCTGCTGCACGATCCGCGAGGACCTGCGCGCCACGCTCGCCGACCTCGCCGCCCGCAAGCGCAAGGGCGAGCTCGATTTCGACCGCGTGGTGATCGAGACCACCGGCCTGGCCGACCCCGGCCCGGTCGCCCAGACCTTCTTCATGGACGACGAGATCGCCGAGAGCTACCTGCTCGACTCGATCCTGACGCTGGTCGACGCCAAGCACGCCGACCGGCAGCTCGACACCCGCCAGGAGGCGCGCCGCCAGGTCGGTTTCGCCGACCAACTCTTCCTCAGCAAGACCGACCTGGTCGCCCGGGAGCAGACCGACGCGCTGATCCACCGCCTCAAGCACATGAACCCGCGCGCGCCGCTGAAGGCGGTGCATTTCGGCGAGGTGCCGATCCGGGACGTGTTCGACCTGCGCGGCTTCAACCTCAACGCCAAGCTCGACATCGACCCGGACTTCCTGAAGGACGACGCGCACGATCATCACGGTCATGACCACGATCACGCGCACGGCGATGACCCTCACGAAGGGTGCGACCACCCTCACCACCACGCCCACGACGACGACGTCAAGAGCTTCGTGTTCCGCGCCGAGCGGCCGTTCAACCCCGCCAAGCTGGAGGACTTCCTCGGCGCGATGGTCAACGTCTACGGTCCGCGCATGCTGCGCTACAAGGGCGTGCTGCACGTCCAGGGCGTCGACAAGAAGGTGATCTTCCAGGGCGTGCACCAGCTGATGGGCAGCGACCTGGGTCCCGCCTGGGCCGCCGGCGAGCCGCGCGTCAGCAAGATGGTCTTCATCGGCCTGGAGCTGCCGCGCGAGCTGCTGGAGCAGGGGCTGACGCAATGCCTGGCCTGACGCGTCGCCGCGCGCCGGGCGCGTGGCTACAATCCGCGGCGCTCGACGCCGGGCCTTCGGCGCCGGCGGTGCAGTCACAGCGGCGCCCGCGCCGCGACGCGAGGAGAGCTGTCCTGTGAGCAAGACCCCGGCCAAAGCCCCCGCCCTCAAGAAGGCGGCCGCGACCAAGGCGCCTGCCAAGGCCGCGAAGCCGCCCGCCAAACCAGCCCCTCAACCCGTGGCAGCGGCGAAGACCGCCGCCAAGAGCACCCCCAAGCCGGCAGCCAAGCCGGCGCCCGTTCCCAAGCCGGTCGCCAAGGCGGCGCCCAAGCCTGCGCCCCCCGCGCCCGTGAAACCGACCCCTGTGAAGCCGACCACCTCCAAATCCTCCGCCGCCCGCAACGCTGCTGCGGCGGCCGCCGCCGAGCCGACCCCACGCAGCGTGCCGCTGCCGCCACCGAGCCGGCCGCCGGCCCCGAACAACGTGGTCGATCTGCCGCGCCCGGTGCGCAAGATCGACCCCAAGCTCGTCAACGTCTGGAAGACCAAGCCCGGCCGCGAGCTGAGCGAGGACGAGCTGCTGTCGATGCCCGATGCCGAGTACATGAACGACAAGCAGCTCGACTACTTCCGCGCCGTGCTGGAGAAGCAGAAGAACGACCTGCTCAGCAACGCCGGCGAGACCACCGAGCACCTGCGTGAAGACACCTCGATCGTCCCCGACCCGGCCGACCGCGCCACCATCGAGGAGGAGCACGCGCTGGAGCTGCGCACGCGCGACCGTGAGCGCAAGCTGCTGAAGAAGATCTCGCAGTCGCTGGCGCGCATCGAGGCCGGCGACTACGGCTTTTGCGACGAGACCGGCGAGCCGATCGGCCTGGGCCGCCTGCTGGCCCGCCCGACCGCCACGCTTTCGCTCGAGGCGCAGCAGCGCCGCGAGATGAAGCAGAAGATGTTCGGCGACTGATGTTGACCACCCCCGTTGCGCCTTCGGCGCTCCCCCTCCAGGGGGCGCCGCTGGCGGACCGGCCGAGCCGGATCCGCGGCGGCTGCTCGGCTGGGCCTTGCAGCGCGATCGCCGGCGCGCATTGACGAAGATGGCCGACGCTGATTCCGACGCCAAGGGCGGCAGCAGCTTCTTCCGCAAGGTGGTGAAGTTCGTCGCCAACCCGGCGACCGACTGGGCCGAGCTCGACACCAACACGCGCGACGAGCCGCTCAACAGCGGCTACGCCAAGAGCGAACTCAAGGCGATGATCGAGCGCAAGCGGCGCAACGACTTCGTGCGCAAGCGCGAGTTCGACATGCTGCGCAAGATCCGCCGCGAGGGCCTGCCGGCCGACGGCCTGGCCGGCATGATCGGCATCTCCGACCTCGAGGACTCCGACCAGCCGCGCGCCACCGACATCGCCCGCCCCGACGCCGCGGTCAAGGCCAAGATCGACGAGATCGAGCAGCAGATGGAAGGCGAGCAGGTCGCGCGCCGCACCCAGCCCTCGCAGCCGCCGTCGTTCTACACCGCGCCGACGGTGCATGCGCCGTTCGACGAGGCCTCGGCGCCGATGAACCTGCCGTTCGCCGACAGCCCGGAGCCGGCGCCGCCGGCCCAGGCCGCGGCGGTGGCCTCGTCGATCTTCCCGCCGCCGGCCGGCGGCCCGCGCTCCGAGGTCGCGCCGCTGGCCTGGGAGTCGGCGCCGGCGCCGCTGGCCGCCACGCCCGTGGCGGCGCCGCCCTTCATCCCGCCGGCGCCGCCTACGCCGGCCCCGGCGCGGCAGGTCAACGTGCGGATCGGGCACACGGACTTCAACGACCCCTACGCGGTCGAAGTCAACGAGATCGCGCACGACCCCGACCTCGACGAGGCGGTGATCTCCTTCGCCAACGCCGAGTTCGATGCCTGCGAGCGTGCGATCGCCGGCCTGATCGCGCCGCACGGCCCACGCGCCAACCACGCCGAGACCTGGCTGGTGCTGTTCGACCTCTACCGCGCCACCGGCCGGCAGCCGCCGTTCGAGAGCCTGGCGCTCGACTACGTGCAGCGCTTCGGCTGGTCGTCGCCGCAATGGTTCTCGATCCCGCAGCTGGTGGCGACCGAAGCCGCGCTGCACACCGCGCCGGCCGGCATGCCGCGCATCGACAGCAGCATCGGCTGGGTCGCGCCGGCGCTGCTCGACGTCGACGCAGTCGCCCAGCTTCGCGCCAAGACCCTGCAGCTGCCGATGCCCTGGGTGCTCGACTGGAGCCCGCTGCGCGGCGTCGAGCCCGAGGCCTGCAGCCAGCTCAGCCAGCTGATGCGCCACTGGAGCACGCAGAAGATCGAGATGCGCTGGATCGGCACCGAGCAGCTGCTCGGCGTGCTGGCCGAGGCCGCACCGACCGGTGCGCGCGACGCCGACCCGGTCTACTGGCTGCTGCGCCTGGAAGCGCTGCGCCTGGGCAACCGCGCCGACCAGTTCGACGAGGTCGCGATCGACTACTGCGTCACCTACGAGGTCTCGCCGCCGTCGTGGGAGCGCGCGCTGTGCAAGGTCAAGATGGCCGACGCCGGCGGCCACACGCTGGCCTCGCGCTCGATGGTCACCGACATCTCCACCGGCTTCGCCGAGTCGACCCAGGTCGAGGACAGCGGCGGCGTGCGCACCGCGAACGTCGATCTCTCCGGCCAGCTGGTCGGCGACATCGGCAAGGTGCTCGCGCAGCTCGAGTCGCGGCTCGGCAACGCCTCGGTCGTCAGCATCAACTGCACGCGGCTGATCCGCATGGATTTCGTCGCCGCCGGCGACCTGCTGAACTGGGTGCTGGCGCGGCGCAGCGAGGACCGGCTGGTCCACTTCGAGGACGCGCACCGGCTGCTGGCGCTGTTCTTCAACGCGATGGGCATCAACGAGCACGCCCGAGTCAAGGTGCGTAACCTCTGACCGGCCGCAGCGGCCGCGGCGGCTTGAAACGCCGGTCCCCGGCTCGACCTTTCTTCCCATGGACGCTTACCACGGCACCACCATCGTCAGCGTGCGGCGCGGCCGCAGCGTCGCGCTCGGCGGCGACGGCCAGGTCACGCTCGGCCAGATCGTCGTCAAGTCGAGCGCGAAGAAGGGGCGCCGCCTCTACCACGAGCGCATCCTCGGCGGCTTCGCCGGCGCCACCGCCGACGCCTTCACGCTGTTCGAGCGCTTCGAGGCCAAGCTCGAGAAGCACCAGGGCCAGCTCGCCCGCGCCGCGATCGAGCTGACGCGCGACTGGCGCACCGACCGCGTGCTGCGTCGCCTCGAGGCGATGCTGGCGGTGGCCGACCGCGACAACTCGCTGATCATCACCGGCAACGGCGACGTGCTCGAACCCGAGCACGGCATCGTCGCGATCGGGTCGGGCGGCGCCTACGCCCAAGCCGCCGCGCGCGCGCTGCTCGATCACACGACGCTGGCGCCGGCCGAGCTGGTCAAGAAGTCGCTCGAGATCGCCGGCGACCTGTGCATCTACACCAACCAGCACCACACGATCGAGGTGCTGGAATGAGCATGACGCCGAGTGAGATCGTCTCGGAGCTCGACCGGCACATCGTCGGCCAGCAGGAGGCCAAGCGCGCGGTGGCGATCGCGCTGCGCAACCGCTGGCGGCGCCAGCAGGTCGACGACAAGCTGCGCGGCGAGATCACGCCGAAGAACATCCTGATGATCGGCCCGACCGGTGTCGGCAAGACCGAGATCGCGCGCCGCCTCGCCAAGCTGGCCGACGCGCCCTTCATCAAGGTCGAGGCGACCAAGTTCACCGAGGTCGGCTACGTCGGCAAGGACGTCGACTCGATCGTGCGCGACCTGGTCGAGATCGCCGTCAAGCAGACCCGCGAGGCGGCGATGCGCGCCCACCGCACCCGCGCCGAGGACGCCGCCGAGGAGCGCATTCTCGACGCGCTGCTGCCGCCGCCGCGCAGCGCGGCCGGTTTCGGCACCGACGCGCCGCCGCCCGCCGACGGCACCGCCCGCCAGACCTTCCGCAAGCGCCTGCGCGAGGGCACCTTGAACGACAAGGAGATCGAGCTCGAGCTGGCCGAGGCGCGCGCCGCCGTCGAGCTGATGACGCCGCCCGGCATGGAAGAGATGGCCGAGCAGCTCAAGGGCCTGTTCGCCGGCCTCGGCCCGGGCCGCCGCAAGACCCGCAAGCTCAAGATCGGCGAGGCGCTGAAGCTGCTGGTCGAGGAAGAAGCCGCCAAGCTCGTCAACGAGGACGAGATCAAGGCCCAGGCGCTCGCCGCCGCCGAGCAGAACGGCATCGTCTTCATCGACGAGATCGACAAGGTCACCTCGCGCAGCGACGGCGCGGGCGGCGGCGCCGAGGTCTCCCGCCAGGGCGTGCAGCGCGACCTGCTGCCGCTGGTCGAGGGCACCACCGTCACCACCAAGTACGGCATGGTGCGCACCGACCACATGCTCTTCATCGCCTCGGGCGCCTTCCACCTGAGCCGGCCGAGCGACCTGATCCCGGAGCTGCAGGGCCGGCTGCCGATCCGCGTCGAGCTGGCCTCGCTGAGCGTGGCCGACTTCGAGGCCATCCTGACGCAGACCCAGGCCAGCCTGACGCGCCAGTACCAGGCGCTGCTGGCGACCGAAGGCGTGACGCTGGCGTTCCAGCCCGACGGCATCCGACGCCTTGCGCAGATCGCCTGCGACGTGAACGAGCGCACCGAGAACATCGGCGCGCGCCGTCTGGCCACGGTGATGGAGCGCCTGCTCGACGGGCCGAGCTTCGATGCGCCCAAGCTCGCCGGTCAGACGGTGGTGATCGACGCCGCCTACGTCGACGCCAGGCTCGCGGCGCTGGCGGTCGACGAGGACCTCTCGCGCTTCATTCTTTGAGCGTCAGCCCGCGCGCCGCGGCGATCGTCAGCAGCCCGTCGAACAGCAGGCTGTCGACCAGTTCGTAGCCGATCGACAGCGCCGGCACGACCTTCCAGCCGGCCCCGCCGGCAACCATGCAGTGCGGCGGCGTGCCGCAGCGCTGCGCCAGGTGGCGGTGCATGCGCTCGATGGCGCCGGCGATCGCGTAGTTGCCGCCGCTGGTCAGCGCGTCGCTGGTGTTGGTCGGGAACTCGCGCACCTCGCCGGTCGGCACGCGCAGGCCGGCGGTGCCGGCTTCGAGTGCCTTGAGCATGATGCCGTGGCCCGGCAGGATCAGGCCGCCGAGGAACCGCCCTTCGGCGTCGAGCGCATCGACCGTCACCGCGGTGCCGGCCATCACCACCAGCAGCGGGCCGCGCCGGCCGCCGGCGAGCAGCCGGGCGCGCGCACCGATCAGCGCGACCCAGCGGTCGCTGCCCAGCCGCATCGGATGGTCGTAGCCGTTGACGACGCCGGCCTCGGCGGCGCTCGACACCACCCAGCGCGGCGCGACGTCCCAGTGCTCGAGCTGCTCCTCCACGCGGTGGCGCACCGAGTCGCCGGCGACGCAGCAGCCCAGCACCAGCGTCGGCGGCGCGAGCCCGGCCCAGTCGGCCTCTTCGAGGCGGTCGATGGTTTCGAGAAACAGCGCGCCGTGGGCGACCGGCTCGGCGCCGGGCCGCAGCGTGGCGTACTGGGCCCACTTCAGACGCGTGTTGCCGATGTCGATCGCGAGCAGCGTCATGGGCGGGGGGCGCGGCTCATTCGCGCGGGCTGCCGATCCAGCTGTCGCCGTGGACGACGGTGTTGCCCAGACCGAGCAGGTCGCGGGCGCGGGTCAGCCGGCGCTGCGCCTCGGCCGGACGGCGGGCCCGCACCATGCTGCGCTCGATCTCCCAGACCAGGCGGGCGAGCTCGTCGGCGCTGCGTGCGCGGCGCACTCGCAGCGCGGTCAGCGCGCTGCTGGCGGGTGCATCGACCAGCAGCGCGCCGATCAGCAGGCTGCGCACCTCGGCCAGCAAGCGGGCTTCGGGCGCGTCGCCGGAGGCCGGCTCGGACTCGCCGGGGTCGTCGAATGCGGGCCCGAGGTCGGGGGGCGACAAAGTGTCGCCCATCGGCAGCGCGTCCTCGTCGAGGCCGGCGAGCACGTCGGCGGTGTCGCGCGGCCGCCGCGGCGGAGCCGGCTCGTCGGCGGGGCTCACGGTCACGGCCGACGGCGGCGCGAGCGACATCAACGGCACGGACTCGGGCGGCGGGTCGGGGACCTCGGCCGACGCGGCCCCAGCGGGTCGCGGCTCGGCGGCAGGCTCGGCCGGCACCGGCGGTGCCGAGGCCTCGCGCGGGGCGACGGGCGCCACCGTGGCCGCGTTCGCCTCCTGTGCCGCATCGGCATCGAGCGCTGGCTCGGCCCATTCGGCTTCGACCACCTCGACCACCGTCTCGGTCATCACCAGATCCGGCTCGTCGCTCACCGGCTCGGGCGCGTCGGCCTCGGCCGGCGCGGCGTCGTCGAGAGGGGCCCGCGCGCTGCCGACGAATACCTCGTCGGCCGGCGCCGGCTCGGGCGCCGGCGGCTGCAGCGCGGCGAAGGCCGAAGGCGGCAGCACCTCCTCCAGCTCGGCGACCTGGCTGTCGGTCAGCTCGGGGGCTACCGATTCGGCAGCGGCCGGCAGGCCGGCGGCCTCGACCATGCCCAGCGCCACCAGCTCCTCGAAGTAGCTGACCGCGACGCCGGCGCGCTGCGCCAGGCCCAGCACCTCGCCGAGGCTGCGCTTGCCGTCGACCAGCAGCAGCAGCGTACGATGCCGCTGGCTCAGCTTGCGCGAGCGCTGCTTGAGCTCCTGTTGGCCGAGTTCGGTCTTGCGCGGGGGCGTGATCACGGTGCCGTCGATGCCGTTTCCGGCGCATTGTGGCGCGGTTCGCGGCCGGCTCGCGCCGCAGGCACGGGGCTGGTAGGATCGCCGCCTGGATTGACCTTTACGTAAACGTCAACCCAACCCACCAGCCCCGTCGTCCTCCGGGAAGCGCCATGACCGACCTGTCCGCCGATTTCAAGGCCCTCGCCGACTACCGCCCGACGCACAAGGTACGTTTCGTCACCGCGGCATCGTTGTTCGACGGCCACGACGCGTCGATCAACATCATGCGGCGCATCCTGATGGGCATGGGCGCCGAGGTGGTGCACCTGGGCCACAACCGCTCGGTCGACGAGGTCGTGACGGCGGCGCTGCAGGAGGACGCGCAAGGCATCGCGGTCAGCTCCTACCAGGGTGGCCACGTCGAATACTTCAAGTACATGGTCGAGCTGCTGCGCGCGCGCGGCGGCGAGAAGATCCAGGTCTTCGGCGGCGGCGGCGGCGTGATCGTGCCGGCCGAGATCCGCGACCTGGCCGAGCATGGCGTGCGCATCTTCAGCCCCGAGGACGGCCAGCGCATGGGGCTGGCCGGGATGATCGGCGAGATGGTGATGCGCTGCGACCAGGACCTGACGGTCCACGCGCCCGCCGACCTGGCCGCGATCCAGGGCCACGGCGAGGCGGCCTGGCGCGCGCTGGCGCAGCTGATCACGGCGCTGGAGAACGGCTCGGCGCCCGAGGCGCTGAAGGCAGCGCTGCACGATGCGGCCAAGAAGGCCCAGGTGCCGGTGCTCGGCATCACCGGCACCGGCGGCGCCGGCAAGTCCAGCCTGACCGACGAGCTGATCCGCCGGCTGCGGCTGGACCAGGGCGACCAGCTCCGCATCGCGCTGATCTCGATCGACCCTTCGCGCCGCAAGAGCGGCGGCGCGCTGCTCGGCGACCGCATCCGCATGAACGCGATCTCGCCGTGGCAGGCCGGCCCGCGCGTCTACATGCGCTCGCTCGCCACGCGCGAGGCCGGCAGCGAGATCAGCGTGGCGCTGCCCGACGTGATCGCCGCCTGCAAGGCGGCCGGCTTCGACCTGGTGATCGTCGAGACCTCGGGCATCGGCCAGGGCGACGCGGCGATCGTGCCGCACGTCGACGTGCCGATGTACGTGATGACGCCGGAGTTCGGCGCCGCCAGCCAGCTCGAGAAGATCGACATGCTCGACTTCGCCGAGTTCGTGGCGATCAACAAGTTCGACCGCAAGGGCGCGGCCGACGCGCTGCGCGACGTCGCCAAGCAGGTGCAGCGCAACCGCGAGGCCTTCAAGCAGCCGCCGGAGGCGATGCCGGTGTTCGGCACGATGGCCAGCCGCTTCAACGACGAAGGCGTGACGGCGCTCTACCAGGCGCTCGCCGTGCGGCTGAAGACCCTGGGCCTGAAGCTCGGCGAGCCCCGGCTGCCGGCGGTCAGCGTGCGTCACAGCAGCAACCAGACCCCGGTCGTGCCGCCGGCGCGCGTGCGCTACCTCGCCGAGATCGCCGACACCGTGCGCGGCTACAAGAAACGCGCGCGGGCCCAGGCGGCACTGGCCCGCGAGATCCAGCAGCTGCGCGCCGCCGCCGCGATGCTGACGGTCGGCAAGCCCGACAAGCCCAAGGCCGCCGAGGCCTCGCTGGACCTGGCCCGCGAACGCGAGTCGCGCCTCGACGCTGACGCGAAGAAGCTGCTCGCGCAATGGCCGCAGATGCAGGCGGCCTACGCCGGCGACGAGTACGTGGTGAAGATCCGCGACAAGGAGATCCGCACCGCGCTGGTCACCACGTCCCTCTCGGGCACCAAGATCCGCAAGGTCGCGCTGCCGGGCTACGAGGACCACGGCGAGTTGCTGAAGTGGCTGATGCTGGAGAACGTGCCGGGCAGCTACCCCTACACCGCCGGCGTGTTCGCCTTCAAGCGCGAGGGCGAGGACCCGACCCGCATGTTCGCCGGCGAGGGCGACGCCTTCCGCACCAACCGGCGCTTCAAGGTCGTGAGCCAGGGCATGGACGCCAAGCGGCTGAGCACGGCCTTCGACTCGGTCACGCTCTACGGCCACGACCCGGCGATCCGGCCCGACATCTACGGCAAGGTCGGCAACTCGGGCGTCAGCATCGCGACGCTCGACGACATGAAGGTGCTCTACGACGGCTTCGACCTGACGAATCCGAGCACCTCGGTCAGCATGACGATCAACGGCCCGGCGCCGACGATCCTGGCGATGTTCATGAACACCGCGATCGACCAGAACCTAGCCAAGTTCAAGCAGGAAAATGGCCGCGAGCCGACCGACACCGAGGCGCAGAAGATCCGGGCCTGGGTGCTGGAGAACGTGCGCGGCACGGTGCAGGCCGACATCCTGAAGGAAGACCAGGGCCAGAACACCTGCATCTTCTCGACCGAGTTCAGCCTCAAGGTGATGGGCGACATCGCCGAGTATTTCGTGCACCACAAGGTGCGCAACTTCTACTCGGTAAGCATCAGCGGTTATCACATCGCCGAGGCCGGCGCGAACCCGATCTCGCAGCTGGCCATGACGCTGAGCAACGGCTTCACTTTCGTCGAGGCCTACCTGGCCCGCGGCATGCACATCGACGACTTCGCGCCCAACCTGTCGTTCTTCTTCTCCAACGGCATGGACCCGGAGTACACGGTGCTGGGCCGCGTCGCGCGCCGCATCTGGGCCGTGAGCATGCGCGAGAAGTACGGCGCCAACGAGCGCAGCCAGAAGCTGAAATACCACGTCCAGACCAGCGGCCGCAGCCTGCACGCGCAGGAGATCGCCTTCAACGATATCCGCACCACGCTGCAGGCGCTGATCGCGATCTACGACAACTGCAACTCGCTGCACACCAACGCCTACGACGAGGCGATCACGACGCCGACCGAGGAATCGGTGCGCCGCGCGATGGCGATCCAGCTCATCATCAACCGCGAGTGGGGCCTGGCGAAGAACGAGAACCCGAACCAGGGCGCCTTCATCATCGACGAGCTGACCGAGCTGGTCGAGGAGGCGGTGCTGGCCGAGTTCGAGCGCCTGTCCGAGCGCGGCGGCGTGCTCGGCGCGATGGAGACAGGCTACCAGCGCGGCCGCATCCAGGACGAGTCGATGCACTACGAGATGCTCAAGCACACCGGCGAGTACCCGATCATCGGCGTCAACACCTTCCGTAACCCGCACGGCGATGCGGTGCCCGAGGTGCTGGAGCTGGCGCGCTCGACCGAGGAAGAGAAGCAGTCGCAGCTCGTGCGCCTGGCCGACTTCCACGCGCGCCACCAGGCCGAGGCGCCGGCGATGCTCCAGCGCCTTCAGCAGGCGGTGATCGAGAACCGCAACGTCTTCGAGGTGCTGATGGAGGCGGTGCGCTGCTGCTCGCTGGGGCAGATCACGACCGCGCTGTTCGAGGTCGGCGGGCAGTACCGGCGCAGCATGTAGCGCCGTCGCGGTCGACGCTCAGTCGCTCGCTGCGGCCCGCGCCGGCGCGACGGCCGAGCCGGTCTTCTTCTGCACCAGCTCGACGCCGTGCCGCACGGCGACGATCTCGGCCAGGATCGCCACTGCGATCTCGGCCGGCGTGCGGCCGCCGAGGTGCAGACCGACCGGGCCGTGCAGGCGCTCGATCTCCTGCGGCGCCAGGTCGAACATCGCCAGCCGCTCCTTGCGCCGCGCGGTGTTGCCGCGCGAGCCGAGCGCGCCGACGTAGAAGGCCGGCGACTTCAGCGCCTCGAGCAGCGCCAGGTCGTCGAGCTTGGGGTCGTGGGTCAGCGCCACCACCGCGCTGTGCGGGTCGAGCTGCAACTCGGCGACGAGGTCGTCGGGCATGGCGGTCGACAAGCGCGTGCCAGGCAGGTCCCAGGCCAGTCCGTACTCCTGCCGCGGGTCGCAGCAGATCACCTCGAAATCGAGCGCCAGTGCCATCTGCGCCAGCACCTGCGAGAGCTGGCCGGCGCCGACGATCACGAGCCGCCAGCGCGGGCCGTACAGCGCGCGCAGCGTCGTGCCGTCGAACTCGAACCGCTCACCGCGCCGGGCCGGCTCCAGCGTGACCGCGCCGCTGGCCAGCTCGAGCCGGCGCGCGACCAGTTCGTGGCGTGCGGTGCGCGCCAGCAGCTCGTCGATCCACGCGGTGGTGTGCAGAGGCTCCTGCACCAGCCTCAGGTTGCCGCCGCAGGGCAGGCCGAAGCGCGCAGCCTCCTCCTTGCTGACACCGTAGCTGACCAGCCCCGGTGCGGCGACGCGCTCGCCGTGCCGCACGCGCTCGATCAGGTCGTCTTCGACGCAGCCGCCCGACACCGAGCCGACCACCTGGCCGTCGTCGCGCAGCACCAGCAGCGCGCCGGGCGGGCGCGGCGCGCTGCCCCAGGTTTCGATCACGGTGACGAGCCAGACGCGATGGCCGGCGGCGAACCAGTCGCGTGCCTGCGTCAGCACCTGCAGGTCGAGGCTGTCCATCGCGATCCCCCAGACGAACGAGCGGCGCCCGTGGGCGCCGTGTCGATTCAGACGACGTTGCTGTCGCTGGTGGCGGCCGCTTCGGCCGCGGCCGCGGCCAGCTTCTTGGCGCGCGGGTTCTTCTCGCACAGCGGCTCGCAGACCGGCTGGCTGCGGCCGAGCACCTTCTGCATGGTGCGGCGGTTCGGCGGCTGATGCGCGCCGCAGAAGAAGCAGGACATCGTGTTCGTCGCACCGGAGAACGCGCCGGGCCGCGGCGAGAACGGCGAGCCCGGGGCCTTGCTGGTGTAACGCAGACCGTCCTGTTGGATGCGGGTGGTGGTGTCTTTGCGTGAGGCCATCCCGCTATTGTCTCAGGCTTGGCCGCATTTTGTCGGCACGGGGCAACCCGCAGACGCGCGGGCATCCGCGGCCGCGCGGGCGAGCGGGCGCCCACGTCGGCCCTGGCGCTCGGCGCCGTTCAGCGCCGCCGCAGCGGCAGCGCCAGCTCGAACCAGCCGTTGGCCGGGTGCGGCACCCGGGCGTAGGGCGGCGCCGGCCAGTCCCACAGCCGGCCCGGGAACAGCGCCCGCAGGGCGTTCACGTCGACGTGGTAGGGGGGCCCCTCGATGCGGCCGTCGTCGGCGCCCGGGCGGCGTGCCTGCATCGCCAGCAGCGCGAGGCGCCCGCCGGGGCGCAGCCAGGCGTGGAGCCGGGCGGCGTAGGCGACCCAGTGGTCGGGGTGCAGCGCGCACAGGCAGGTCTGTTCGTAGACGGCGTCGCAGGGCTGCGGCGGCGTCCAGGCCAGCACGTCGGTCTGCACCACCTCGGCCCGCAGGCCGGTGGCCGCCAACCGCGCCTGCGTCAGCGCGACCGCGCCCGGCGCATGGTCGAGCGCGGTGACCGCGAAGCCGGCCGCCGCCAGCGCCGCGACCTCGTGACCGCTGCCGCAGCCGGGCACGACGACGCGGCCGGGCGCGAGGCTGCCGTCGGCCAGCCAGACGGCCAGCTGCGGGCTGGGCATGCCGCGGTCCCAGTTCAGCTGCCCGGTGTCGAAGCGCTGCTGCCAGAAGGCAAGGTCGGGGCCGCTCATGGGCCCAGTCTAAGGTGCGGCGGCTGGCTCAGCTGTCGATGTCGCGCACCAGCGCCTCGGCGGCCGGGACCGACAGGTTCAGCAGCTGCGCCACGTCGGCGATGTCGTCGGGCAGCGCGGCGTTGTCCCAGCCGGCCTGGGTGTGGCGGGCGAGGCGGATCGCCAGCTCGACGCTGCGCACCTGCGGATGGCGTGCCTGTTTGTCGTCGGCGATGCGCACCAGCAGCTCCGGCAGCGCCCAGGCGCGCATCAGCGCCTGCTGCAGCGCGGGCAGCTCGATGTTGAGCAGCTCCTGCTGGACGGCGGCCGAGCGCAGCGTCGGGTCGGCGCGCTGGCGGCGCTCGATCTCGAGCGCCAGCGTCGGCGCGTGGCAGTACAGCAGCATCTCGGCGAAGTCGTGCAGCAGCGCCGCCAGGCGCACGACCGCGGCGTCCTCGTCCATGCGGTGCACGGCGAAGCCGATCGCGAAGTTGGCCGCGCGGTGCGCGCGGTCGACGACGCGCTGCAGCCCGGCCAGCGCCTCGGGATGCCCGGCGAGCTGCTGTTCGACGGTGGGCAGCTCGGCGAAGCTGCGGAAGAAGGGGCCGATGCCCATCATCACCAGCGCGGCGGTCACGGTCTCGGGCGCGCCGCGGCCCTCGCCGGGGGCGCGGCGCTGGGCCTGGGCCACGGCCGCGAGCAGCTTCAGCGCCATCAGCGGGTCGGCGTCGACCGGTTCGCTGAGCTGGTGGGCGTCGACGTCGCCGCGAAGGTCCTCGGCCTGGGCGAGCAGCGCGATCTCCTCGGCGGTTCGCGCCTGCACCGGGATCGGCGCGACGCGAAACCAGGTGGTCCAGGCGGCGAGGTCGTGCAGGGCGTGGGCGAGCATGGCGGCGGAAGCAGTCGGTTCGACCTTATCGGCGCGCGCCGCCCGGTCTTGAGCGCAGCTCAGTCCTCGTCGCGCACGCTGTGCTGGCCGGCCAGCTGCTGCTGCACCGCCGGCGGCACCGCCTCGTAGTGGCTGAAGGCCAGGGTGTAGCGGCCCTGGCCGCCGGTCAGCGCGTTCAGGCGCGACTGGTAGCTGGCCAGCTCGGCCAGCGGCACCAGGCCCTGCACGACGATCTGGCCGGCGCCGAGCGCGCGGCTGCCGCTGACCTGGCCGCGGCGCGAGGCGAGGTCGCCGGTCAGGTCGCCCATGCAGGCCTCGGGCGCGGCGATCTCGACCTGCACCACCGGCTCGAGCACGATCGGCCGCGCCTCGCGCACCGCGGCGACGAAGGCCTTGCGGCCGGCGGTGACGAAGGCGATCTCCTTGCTGTCGACGCTGTGGTGCTTGCCGTCGTGCACGACCACGCGCACGTCGAGGACGGGATAGCCGGCGACCACGCCCTCGGCCATCGCGAGCCGCACGCCCTTCTCGACCGCCGGCATGAACTGGCCCGGGATCACGCCGCCCTTGACCGCGTCGACGAACTCGAAGCCGGCGCCGCGCGGCAGCGGCTCGACCTTCAGGTGCACTTCGCCGAACTGCCCGGCTCCGCCGCTCTGCTTCTTGTGGCGGTGCTGGCCGGCGGCCGGCGCGGTGACGGTCTCGCGGTAGGCGATCTTCGGCGGATGCGTCCTGACCTCGAAGCGGTGCTGCTCGCGCATGCGCTGGAGCAGCGTGCGAAGGTGCAGCTCGCCGAGGCCCCAGACCACCGTCTCGCGCGTCGCGGCGACCTGCTCGACGCGCAGGCAGGGGTCTTCGGCGATCAGCTTGGCGAGGATCTCCCAGAGCCGCTGCTCGTCGCCGTGGCGCGCCGGCTCGATCGCCAGGCCGTGCACCGGCACCGGGAAGTCGAGCGGCTTCAGGTGGATGTGGTCGTCCTCGGCGGCGTCGTGCAGCACCGCGTCGAAGTGGATCTCGTCGACCTTGGCGACCGCGCAGAGCTCGCCCGGGCCGGCGCTCGGCAGCTCGATCAGGTTCTTGCCCTGCAGCAGGAAGAGGTGGCCGACCTTGAAGGGCTTGCGGCCATCGCCGACATAGAGCTGGCTGTCCTTCGTGACCGTGCCTTGGTGGATGCGGAAGATGCCGAGCTTGCCGACGTAGGGATCGACCGTGAGCTTGAACACATGCGCAAGGACGTGCTGCGCCGGGTCGGGTCGCGCGTCGATCGGCCGCGCCGCGCTGCCCTCGCCTTTCAGGAACTGAGGCGGGTTGCCCTCGGTCGGGTTCGGCAGCAGGTCGACGATGACGTCGAGCAGCTCGGCCACGCCGCTGCCATGGCGCGCCGACACGAAGCACACCGGGATCAGGTGCCCCTCGCGCAGCGCCTGCTCGAGCGGCGCGTGCAACTCGCGCGCGTCGACGTCGCCGTCGTTCAGGTAGCGCTCGACGAAGGCGGCATCGACCTCGACCACCTGCTCGACCAACGCGCGGTGCGCCGCGGCGACCGACGAGAAGTCGGCCTCGTGGCCGGCGCGCGCCTCGTTCGGGAAGAAGCAGTCGACCACCTCGCGGCCGCCGCCGGCGGGCAGGTTCAGCGGCAGGCATTCGCTGCCGAAGGCCTCGCGCAGCCCGGCCAGCAGGGCTTCGAGGTCGACGCCCTGGGCATCGATCTTGTTGACGATCACCACCCGGCACAGGCCGCGGCGTGCGGCGGTGTCCATCAGGCGGCGCGCCACCGGGTCGACGCCGGCGGCCGCGTCGATCACGATCGCCGCGGTCTCGACCGCTTCCAGCGCGGTCAGCGCCGGGCCGATGAAATCGGGGTAGCCCGGGGTGTCGATCAGGTGGATGCGGGTGCCGCGGTGGTTCAGGTGCAGCAGCGCGCTGTTGAGCGAATGCTGGGCCTGGCGTTCGAGCGGGTCGAAGTCGCTGACGGTGCTGCCGCGCTCGACGCTGCCGGCCGCGCCGATCATCCCCGCTCGGTGCAGCAACGCCTCGGCCAGCGTGGTCTTGCCGGCGGCGCCGCCGCCGACCAGGGCCAGCGTGCGGATCGCCGCGGGGTCCGCCGCGCTCGGGGACGTGGGCATGGCGCTCTCCTTCGGCGCCGGGGGCGCCGCATAGCTCGGGGCCGGGGATGCCCCGAGCGTAAAAGATCGGCCGCGGCGCCACAAGCGGCGCCGCCCGCGCCTACTGGAACGCCACCTCGGCGAAGCTGCGCAGCTTGCGGCTGTGCAGCTGGTCGATGCCGTTGCGGCGCAGCAGCTCGATCGCGCGCAGGCCGATGCGCAGGTGCTGGGCGACGCGCTCGCGGTAGAAGCGGTCGGCCATGCCGGGCAGCTTGATCTCGCCGTGCAGCGGCTTGTCGGACACGCACAGCAGCGTGCCGTAGGGCACGCGGAAGCGGAAGCCGTTGGCGGCGATGGTGGCGCTTTCCATGTCGAGCGCGATCGCGCGGCTCTGGCTGAAGCGCCGCTCCGGCGTGCTGTGCGGCGTGCGGAAGGGCAGCAGCTCCCAGTTGCGGTTGTCGGTCGAGGCGACGGTGCCGGTGCGCATCACGCGCTTGAGTTCGCCGCGGTCGAGCCGGGTCACGTCGGCCACGGCCGCTTCGAGCGCGACCTGGATCTCGGCCAGCGGCGGGATCGGCACCCACAGCGGCAGCTCCTCGTCGAGCACATGGTCCTCGCGCACGTAGCCGTGGGCCAGCACGTAGTCGCCCAGGCGCTGCGTGGTGCGCAGGCCGGCGCAGTGGCCCAGCATGATCCAGGCGTGCGGGCGCAGCACCGCGAGGTGGTCGGTGATGGTCTTGGCGTTGCTGGGGCCGACGCCGATGTTGACCATCGTGATGCCGGCGCGGTCCTTGCGGATCAGGTGGTAGGCCGGCATCTGCGGCAGCCGCGGCGGCGCCTTGCCGTGGAAGTCGCCCGCCTCCAGCGGCTGGCCCTTGCGGCGCGAGACCACGTCGCCCGGCTCGACGAAGGCGACGTAGCCGTCGTCCTGGAAGCCTTCGGCCGCCACGCCCTCGTACAGCGGCGCCTGGCCGGGCGGGGTGGCCATCAGCTCATGGCCGAGCGCGATGAACTCGTCGATGTAGAACTGGTAGTTCGTGAACAGCACGAAGTTCTGGAAGTGCTCGGGCCGCGTGCCGGTGTAGTGGCGCAGGCGGTGCAGCGAGTAGTCGGTGCGCGCCGCGGTGAAGAGCGCCAGCGGCTGGCGCACGCGGCCGTCGGCGTCGGGCAGCGGCTCGTGGGTGCCGTTGGCGATGCCGTCGTCCATCGCGGCGAGGTCGGGCAGGTCGAAGGTGTCGCGCAGCAGCAGGCGGCGCTCCGGGCTCAGGCTGCCTTCGAGGTGGTCGTGCTCGGCGAGCGAGAAATGCACCGGGATCGGCTCGCCGCTCGTGCCGACCTCGAGCCGCAGCGCGCCGCCGGCGCCGTGGTGGCGCAGCAGGCGGCGGAACTGCTCGAGGTGGTAGTCGCCATAAAGGTCGGGCCGCGTCAGCGTGGTCTCGTAGCGGCCCGGGCCGGCGACGAAGCCGTAGGCCAGCGGCGTGTCGGCGCGCGCCACCGTGTCGACCTCGACCGCCGCGTAGGGGTAGCAGGCGCGCACCCGCTCGGGCACCGGCTCGCCGGCGACGAAGCGCTGCAGTTCGGCGCGCAGGTGCGCCACCGCGGCCTCGTAGCGGCCGCGCGCGTCGGCCAGCGCCGATTCGGCGTCGGCGTGCAGACGGGGAGGCTCGGGGCTGAAGTCGGCCATGGCGTCATTCTGCGGCCTGCGCGGCGCGCGCCGTGGTCGGCAGGGTGGCGCGGCGCCGTGTAACGTCGGGTGATGTCCGTCCTTTCCGACCCCCCGTCGCGGCGTGTGCTGCCGCTGCTCGTCGCCGCGCAGTTCTGCGGCACCTCGCTGTGGTTCGCGGTCAACGCGGTGATGGGCGACCTGCAGCGCGACCTGGCGCTCGCGCCGGGCGCCGTCGGCTCGCTGACCTCGGCGGTGCAGCTCGGCTTCATCGCCGGCACGCTGGTGTTCGCGCTGCTGGCGGTGGCCGACCGGCATGCGCCGCGCGCGGTGTTCCTGCTGTGCGCCGTGCTCGGTGCGGCCTGCAACGCCGCCGCGGCGCTGTGGCCCGCGGGGGCGCTGGACCTGCCGACGCTGTGGGCGCTGCGCGCGGCAACCGGCTTCTTCCTGGCCGGCATCTACCCGGTCGGCATGAAGATCGCCGCGGCCTGCTACCCGCAGGGCCTGGGGCGGGCACTCGGCTGGTTGGTCGGCGCGCTGGTGCTCGGCACCGCCTCGCCGCATGCGCTGCGCGCGCTCGGCGCCGACCTGCCCTGGCAGCCGGTGATGCTGGCGGTGTCGGCGCTGGCGCTGGCCGGCGGCGCGATGGTCTGGTTCGGCGTGCCCACCACGCCGCGCTCGGCCGGCGCCGGGCTGCAGTGGCGCGCCTTCGCGGCGATCGGCCGCGACGCGCGGCTGCGCGCCTCGGTGCTGGGTTACTTCGGCCACATGTGGGAGCTGTACACGCTGTGGGTGCTGCTGCCGGCGATCCTGGCCACGCGACTGGCCGGCGCGCCGCTGTCCTTCGCGGCCTTCGCGGTGATCGGCGCCGGCGCGCTCGGCTGCGTCGGCGGCGGGGCGCTGGTGGCCCGCCTGGGCGGGGCGCGCGTGGCGGCGGCGCAGCTCGGCACCAGCGGGGTGTGCTGCGTGCTCGCACCGCTGGCGCTGGCGGCGCCCGACGCGCTGTTCGCGCTGTGGCTGGCGGTCTGGGGCATCAGCGTGGCAGGCGACTCGCCGCAGTTCTCGGCGCTGACCGCGACCAACGCGCCGCGCGAGGCGGTCGGCAGCGTGCTGACGCTGGTCAACTGCATCGGCTTCGCGATCTCGATCGTCAGCATCCAGCTCTTTGTCGCGCTCGCCCAGCGCCACGATCTCGCGCTGCTGCTGCCGGCGCTGGGCCTGGGGCCGCTGCTCGGGCTGTGGGCGCTGCGGCCGCTGCTCGGCGGCGGCGCCGCGGTTCAGCGGGCCAGCCCGGTGGCTTCGAGCCGCAGGTAGGTCTGCTGCAGGTTGCGCGGGTGGGCCTTGGCGTAGTAGGCCCAGTCGGCGTAGGTCGGCAGGTCGGCGCGCTGCGAGGCTTCGAGCAGGCTGGCGCCCTCGTCGAGCAGCGCGGCGGCCTGCTTCTCGACCGCGTCGAAGTAGGCCAGCATCGGCGCGACGGCGCCGAGGTCGGCCGGCGGCCCGTAGCCCGGCACGAGCCGGCGGATCGGCAGCTCGCGAAGCGCCTGCAGGGCACTGCGCCAGCCGGCGACGTTGGCGTCGCGCAGGTCGGGCAGGCGCTGAACCGACATCAGCGCGCCGGTGAAGGCCACGCCGCTGGCCTCGTCGATCACCACCAGGTCACCGGGCGAGGAGCCCCAGCCGGCGTGCCAGAAACGCAGCGAGCGGCCGCCGATGCGACGCGTCTCGCTGCCGGCGAGGGTGAGCGTCGGCGCGAGCACCTGGGTGCCCTGCATGGCCTCGTCGCCGAGCACCAGCTTGAGGTTCTTCAGGCAGTTCTCGCAGCGCGCCACGACCAGCCGGGCGGCCTGCTCGTGCGCGAGCACCGGGATGCCGCGCTCGGCGAAGGCGGCCGCGCCCATCACCCACTCCTGCAGCGGCTGGGTCAGGACCGCCATCACCACCGGCTTGCCGCCGAGGCGCTCGGCGGCTTCGATCAGGCGCCGGCCGTGCGCGTAGGAGCTCCCGGGGCCGACGATCACGCTGCCCTCCGGGCCGACGACCAGGCCGATGTTGCCGACCACGCCGCCGTTCTCGGGGGCCGCCTCGTCGGTGGCGCCGACGAAGGCGTAGACGCCGGGCGCCAGCGGCGTCGGCACCGGGTCGGCCGGCTGCGCCGTTGCCGCCGCAGCCAAGCCCGCCAGGCCCAGCCACGCGACGAGGCGCCGGGCCCAACGGCCGGTGGCGTCAGTCATCCCATTCCAGCTCGGCATAGGCGGCGGTGACGTTGCGGGTGTGGTAATGGTCAAGCAGCTTCCAGTCGGGGCGGTCGGGCGCGATGCGCTCGACCGCCTCGCCGAGTGTCCATCCGGCCTGCAGCGCGCGTTTGACGTCGGCCTGAAGCTGCATCAGGTAGCGCCGCTGCGGCTCGAGCGCCGCCGGCCAGTCGCGCCCCGGCGGGCCGTGGCCCGGCACGACGATGCGCACCGGCCAGCCGCGCAGTTCGTCGAGCACGGCCAGCCAGCCTTTCAGCCGCCCGTCGACGATCGGTACATGCTCGGTGAAGAGCAGGTCGCCGAGCCAGAGCGTGCCGGTGGCTTCGTCGAGCACGCTCAGGTCGGCGTCGGTGTGGGCGGTCGGCCAGGCGCGCAGGCTCAGCAGGCGGCCGCCGAGGTCGAGCGTCAGCGACGCGTCGACCGTCAGCGTCGGCGGCTTCAGCGTCGCGCTGCCGTCGGCCGGGTCGAAGTCGCGCTGCAGGGCCCGCAGGTAGTGCGGGCCACGCACCGCCAGCGCGGCCGGGAGGCGGCGGTGACCGACGATCTGTGGGCCGGCGCCCTCGGCCGGCACGAAGGCCTCGTTGCCGAGCACATGGTCGGGATGGGCGTGGGTGTTGATCAGGTAGCAGACCGGCCGGTCGGTGGTGCGCCGCACCGCCGCGGCGAGCGCGCGGCCGTGGCTGCGCGAGCCCCCGCTGTCGATCACGGCCACGCAACGCTCGCCGACGACGAAGCCGATGTTGGCGACGCGACCGTCGTTGGTCGGCCCCCACTCCTCGATCAGGCCGGTGGCGACGTGCACGCCCGGGGCGATCTGCTGCAACGCCAACGCCGCCTCACGGCTCGGCGACGCGGCACAGCCCGCGATCGACAGCACGGCGGCCGCGAGCCCGACGCGTCGAAGCAGCGCGGCACCCATCGGCGGGAGCCGGTCTAGCGGGCTTCGACGTTGATGAAGCAGCTCTTCTTGGCCGCGGTCTGCAGTTCGCGGAAGCGCTTGATCTCGTCGGTCAGGACCTTGGTGTCGCGGATGTAGCTGCCGCGCTCGCCGCCGATGCTGAAGGCGTCGGCCGCGGTCGACATGGTCTCGTACTGGGCGAACGGCACCTGGCTGGCGAGCTTGTCGATCGTGCAGGCGCACTTGTTGCGCATTTCGAAGATCGGGCCGCGGTGCTGCTCCATGCAGCGTTCGACGTAGAGCACCCGCTCGATCGTCGGGTAGTCGTTGGCCAGGGCCGCGGGCGCCGCGAGCACGAGCGCCGAGGCGGTCAGCATCCGGGCGGCCCGGCTGAGGGGGGCGTGTTTCATCGTGATTTCGCAGGTGGGTTGGCGGACGACGCGGTCGTGGCTTCGGGGCCGACCAGCGTCAGGACTTCCTCGATCAGCGCCGGCGCGCCGGCCGCGCCGGCCATCGTGGTGCGCAATTCGTAGACGCCGCCCGGCACCGCGCTCGACAGCACGAAGGTGTAGCGCTTGTCGGCGTACTTGTCGTAGCGCTTGCGCATCGGGTCGGCGGTGTAGGGGCGCAGGCTGACTTCCTTGGCGGCGACGTCCTTGCCGCCGTAGCTGACGGTCGTGTCGCGCACCTCGGCGGCGTCGACCATGCCCATGCGGATGCGCTTGCGGAAATACGCCGACTTGCCCTTGGTCAGGCGCTCCATGTCGCGGATGTCGTGCTCGAGGAAGTACAGCACCACCGGATTGGCCTCGGCGTCGGGGATCTCGGGCAGGCTGACCCGCCGCGCGCCGGTGAGGAAGCTGCCGCGGACGGTGCGGGCACGGTCGATGTCGACATGCACCGTGTCCTCGAAGCCCGCCTCGAGCGAGCCCGACTTGACGAAGCGGTACCGCAGGCTCGACGGCTGCTTGATGTTGGCGAGGTGGTTGTCGGTGAAGACGAGCTTCTCGGCTTGCGAGAACTGGCTCGGGTCGGCGGCGAGCGCCAGTCCCGCCGGCAGCAGCAACGCCAGGGGCCCGACCAGCAGGCGACGGCGGAAGAGCGAGGTCATGGTTTCTCCAGTTCGTTCGACAGGGTGCGCGCCTGCTCCGGGTCGAGCGACGCGAGGCGGCTCAAGGCCACGCGCGCATCGCCGTGGCGGCCCTGGCGCTTGTAAAGACCGGCCAGCCGTACCCAACTCGGGACGAAGCCGGGGTCGAGTTCGAGGCAGCGGCGCAGCGCCGCGATCGAATCGTCGTGACGGCCCAGCCCTTCGTAGGCCAGGCCGAGCATGTAGGCCGCTTCGGCGATGCCGCCGGTGGCGTCGGACCAGCGCTGCGCCAGCGCTGCCAGCGCCGGCCACTCGCGGCGCTGCTCGAGCGCCGCGGCCTGCAGGAAGTAGGGTTGCGCCTCGCTCGGGCGCTCCCAGTAGGTCTGGCCGTCGAGCCGCGCGAAGCGCTCGAAGCGCGAGTCGTCGGCCACCTGCTCGGCCAGCCAGTCGGCCGGCGCCGCGAAGTAGTGGGCTCCGCCGCCGCGCAGCCGGAAGGTCAGGATGCCGACCAGGGCGCCCTCGGCATTGAACAGCCCCCCGCCGCTGGCGCCGGAGCTGAACCAGTTGCTGCTCTGGATGATGCGGCTGCCCGACCAGTCGTGCAGGGCGACGACCGCGCCTTCGCTGAGCTGCAGCATCACGCCGCCGGTGTAGCCGATGGCCATCACCGGCTGGCCGATCTTGAGCGTGGTCGCGCGTGCGATCGTTACCGCGTCGCCTTCGATCTGCGGCACCCGAAGCACGCACAGGTCGCGCGCGACGTCGGCCGACTGGCTGACCGCCGGCCAGCGGATCCCGCCCTTGACCACGGCGACCCGCTCGGCATGCCGCGTGACGTGGCAGTTGGTGACGACCTTGCCCTCGCCGACGATCACGCCCGAGCCGAGGTGGTAGTTGCCCGCCGCGCTGATCGCCTCGATCTTGACCACCGCCGGAGCGACCGGCAGCAGCACCGAGCGGTCCATCGCGGCCTGGCCGGCGCCGGCCAGGCCGGCCAGGCCGGCCAGCAGGGTGGCGCAAACAAGACGCACAAAAGGGTACTTCACGGCCTTCCGGCGCACGCCCGTGCGCCGCTCCCGGTCACTGCCGCGCCGCCGGCGCCGCCTCGTCCTCGACCAGCGGCACGCCGAACTCACGCAGGATCGCGGTGATCTCGGGCTGGCGCTTCTCGATCAGGGTCTCGATCTGCTGCTTCCATTCGCGCTCGCCGTAGCGCACGCCCATGGCGATCGGGTAGTCGAACTTGATGTTCTTCTCGGAGCGCATCGGCACCACCGTCAGCTTGACCGAGGTGACCTGCTTCGCGAAGTAGCCGGCGATCGGGCCCCAGACGATGGCCGCGTCGATCTTGCCGGCGGCGAGGTCCTTCTCGATGATCTCGCCCGGGTACTGGGCCGGGTCGGCGCTCATGATCGCGTACGGCACGCCCTGCTCGACCAGCTGGTGGCGGTTCATCCACTCCGAGGCCGGCGAGCGGTCGTAGACGCCGATGCGCAACTTGCCCAGCACGGCGCGGTCGACCGCGAGGAAGTCGTCGATCGTCTTGACGTTGTCCAGCCCCTTGCCCGGTGCGAACACCAGCGCGTAGGTCGAGCGGTAGTAGGGCCTGGTCACCGAAACCTGGTCGAAGCCGGCCGGCACGCCCATGATGATGTCGCAGGGGTAGTCCTGCCCCGGCAGCTTGTAGCGCAGCGTGTTGCGCACGAAGGCCAGGCGCTGCGGGAACGAGTAGTACTCGACCGGCAGGCCGAGCTCCTTGGCGAACAACTCGGCCAGCCTGTTCTCGATGCCGCCGCCCTTGGTGCTGGAGAACGGCATGTTGTTCGGGTCCTGGCAGACCCGGAAGGCCTTGCGCGGTGCCGGCGTGTCCTGCGCCAGGGACGGCGCGGCGGCCGCGGCGAGGCCGGCGGCACACATGGCGGCGAGCAGAGCGCGGGGGTCGGACGACTTCTTCGACTTGAGGTTCATGGCAATGGCTCGACCTGCGCCTGCGTGATCACGCCGTCGGCGCGGCCTTTGAGGTAGGCGTACAGATTTTCGATACGGATCGCGACCGACGGCACATGACCGAAAGAGGGCATGCGTTTGGCGGGTCGACCCTCCAGGACCGTGCGCTTGAATTCGTCTTTCGACAGCCGTTGCAGGCTGTCGATCAACGACGGGGCGGTCAGTCCCTGTTGTTCGAGTCCGTGGCAGCCGCCACAGTTCTGCGATTTCCAGATTTTGTAGCCGGCGTAGGTGTCGGCGTCGACACGGTAGCCTTCGACCACCGTCGGTGGCGCCGCCACGGCAGCGCCCGACAGCGAAGCACCGACCGCTGCGACGGCGAACCGCAGCGGCCAGGCTCGACGCCCCTCGAACGCAGGCCCGCGACGCGGGCTCGACGAGGGGCCCAGGATCATTCGATGCCCGACACGCGCGACGTCTTGATCGCGCCATCCGAACGCCCCTTGAGGTAGGCGTAGATGTCGTCGATGTTCTTGGTGACGTAGGGGCTGTCCTTGTGCGGCGGCATGCCGCGCTCGATGCGGCCGTCGAGTACGACCTTGACGAACTCTTCCTTGCTGAGCTTCTTCAGGCCTTCGACCAGCGACGGGCCGGCGAGGCCTTCCTGGTTGGCACCGTGGCAGGCGGCGCAGTTCGCCTGGCGCCACATCCGGAAGCCGTTGAGGGTCTTGGCGTCGACCTTGCTGCCGTCGACCACGGTGTACAGCGGGGTCTTGACTTCCTGTGCCACGACAGCCGTCGAGCAGACCAGGGCCAGGGCGCCGGCCGTGGCCAGCAGGAATCGATTCGGACGAACTTTCATGGAATACCCGAGAGAGTGAAGTGGAGCCATTCAACGAAACGGGGACGGCGGGCGTTGACTCCACCGTCCCCTGCGACCGGCCCGGGAACCCGAAGGTTCCGCGGACCGAGCGAATTGCCGATCAGTTCGGCAGAGCGAAGATCGTCAGCGAACCACCGAGGTCGGTGTGCTTGTTCAGCTCACGGTAGCCACCCACGGCGCCCAGGCCGTCGGTGTCCTTCTCGAGGCCAGCCGCCATGCCGATACCGGCCCAGCCACCGATGCCCGAGAACACGCCCATGTACTGCTTGCCCTTGTGCTCGTAGGTGAACACGTTGCCGATGATGCCGGACGGGGTCTTGAACTTGTACAGCTCCTTGGTGATGTCCTTGGCATCGACGCACTTGAAGTAGCCTTCCAGCGTGCCGTAGCAGCTCAGGCCGCCCGCGGTGTTGAGCGAGCCGCTCCACACCGAGAACTTCTCGGGCTTGCTCTGGACGATCTTGCCGGTGCCGGCGTCCCAGGTGATGTAGTTGCCCATGCCGCCGTGCGAACCCGGAGCCGGGAACATCGACAGCGTGGCGCCCACGTACGGCTGGCCCGCGGTGTACTCGACCTTGAACGGCTCGTAGTCCATGCAGACGTGGTTCGTCGGCACGTAGAAGAGCTTGGTGTTCGGGTCGAACGACGCCGGCTGCTGGTCCTTGGTGCCGAGCGCCGCCGGGCAGATGCCCTTGGTGTTGACGTCAGGACCGTTCTGCGCGGTCGAGTACTGCTTCACCACCTGGGGACGGCCCGTCTTCATGTCGACGTGCGTGGCCCAGTTGACCTTCGGGTCGTACTTCTCGGCCACGAGCAGGGCGCCGCTGATGCGGTCCATCGTGTACGCGAAGCCGTTGCGGTCGAAGTGCACCAGCGCCTTGGTCGGCTTGCCCTTCACGTTGATGTCCGCGAGGATCATCTCGTTGATGCCGTCGAAGTCCCACTCGTCGAACGGGGTCATCTGGTAGACCCACTTGGCCATGCCGGTGTCGACGTCACGCGCGAAGATGGTCATGGACCACTTGTTGTCGCCGGGGCGCTGGGCCGGGTTCCAGGTCGACGGGTTGCCGGTGCCGTAGTACATCAGGTTGGCAGCCTTGTCGTAGCTGTACCAGCCCCAGGTCGTGCCGCCACCGATCTTCCACTGGTCGCCCTTCCAGGTCTTCAGCGACGAATCGGCACCGACCGGCTTCATCTGGCCGTCGGTCCAGGTCATGGTCTTGTTCGGATCCATCAGCATTTCGGCGTCCGGGCCCGTGCTGAAGCCCTTCCAGACCTGCTTGCCGGTGTTGATGTCGTAGGCGGCGACGTAGCCGCGCACACCCCACTCACCGCCGGAGATGCCGGTGATGACCTTGTCCTTGAAGACGTGAGGCGCGTTGGTGTTCACGGCGCCAAGCTTCGGGTCACCGTTCTTCACGCTCCAGATGACCTTGCCGTCCTTGGCGTTCAGCGCGACCAGGTTCGAGTCGGCCTGCTGCAGGAAGATCTTGCCTTCGGCGTAGGCCAGGCCGCGGTTCACGGTGTCGCAGCACATCTGCGGAATGACCGCCGGGTCCTGCTTCGGCGAGTACTTCCAGACGATCTCGTTGTTGTCGAGATTGATGGCGAACACGTTGTTGGGGAACGGCGTGTGCAGGTACATCATGCCGTCGATCACGAGCGGCGAACCTTCGTGGCCGCGCAGCACGCCGGTGGAGAACGTCCACGCGACCTGCATCTTGCCGACATTGCCCTTGTTGATCTGGTTCAGCTTGCTGTAGCGCTGGTTGAACATGTCGCCAGCTTGCATCGCCCAGTTCTTGGGGTTGGCAGTCAGTCGCTCGACATCGGCATTGGCCTGAACCAGCGCAGGGGCTGCCAGCATGGCCAGGCTGACCGGAACCAGGCGCCAACCCGATTGCTTAGACAGTTTCATCGTCGTCTCCGTAGTGGGAATGGTTGGGTACTGCATTGGGATTGCTCCTTAGCGCTCCCCACCGTGTTTGTAGTCCCGGACCCAGGCATCCGGTACCTAGGACAGACCCTGTCCGCCTTCTCGCCCCCCTAGGGCCGTGACTCAGAATGAGACAAAGCTAAGGGATAGTCCCTGGCCCCATCACCGTAGCCCGTGCGGCCAGGCCTGCACAACCCTCGGCACCCGCTTGGTGCGGCGCAAAAGGCCGCCGCCGGAGGGCCGCGGCGCTAGCATCCCGGCCACACGCCACCGGAGCCCTTCGATGATTCTCGAACTCGCCGACATCCGCATCCACCCGGGCCAGCAGAGCGCCTTCGAGGAGGCGATCCGCCGCGGCGTCGAGACCGCGATCGCGCCGGCGCGCGGCTTCCGAGGCTACAAGGTCAACCGCGGCGTCGAGTCGCCCGAGCGCTACCTGCTGACGATCTACTGGGCCACGCTGGAGGATCACACGGTGGGCTTCCGCGGCTCCCCGGCCTTCGCGCAGTGGCGTGCGATCGTCGGCCCGTTCTTCGCGGCAGCGCCGCAGGTCGAGCACTTCGAGCTGGTCGTCAAATCCCCGGAGCGCGCGGGCCCGTCAGGCGCCTGACACGGGGGCAAGGCGCCGCAGCTGCAGCACCATGCCCCCGGACGCCCCTCGCGAGCCGCGAGCGCGCATGATGGGCTCATGCCGCGCTCTCGGCCCGCCGCCGCCTCCAGCCCATGCGCACGGGCTTGCGGCGCCCTGCCGCGGCGGGCGTTGCTGCTCGGGCTGGCCGGGCTGACGCTGCCGGCACATGCCCCCGCCGCCGAGCCGGAGGTCGTCGTGGTCGACGCCGCCGGCGCGCGCCTCGAGCTGCAGTTCGCGCCCGGCTTCGACGCGCCGCTGCGGGCTGCCGTGCAAGCCTGGGTGCGGCGTTCGGCCGACGCGGTGGCCGGCTACTTCGGCCGCTTCCCGGTGCCGCAGGCCGAGATCCTGATCGTCCCGGTCGACGGCCGCGGCGTGCGCGGCGGCACCGCCTACGCCGAGCCGTCGCTGCTGCTGCGCCTGCGGCTCGGCCGCGACGCGACGCCGGCCGAGTTGCTCGACGACTGGATCATGGTGCACGAGATGGTGCATCTGGCGGTGCCGCGCGTGCCGCGTCCGCAGAACTGGCTGCACGAAGGCGTGGCGACCTACGTCGAGGGCGTCGCGCGGGTCCAGGCCGGCCTGAGCACGCCGCAGCGGCTGTGGGGCGAGCTGGTGCGCGGGATGCCGCACGGCCTGCCGCGCGAAGGCGATCGTGGCCTCGACCTGACGCCGACCTGGGGCCGCACCTACTGGGGCGGCGCGCTGTTCTGCCTGCTGGCCGACGTGCAGGCGCGGCGCCGCAGCGGCGGCCGCGCCGGGCTGCAGCAGGCGCTGCAAGGGGTGCTGGCGGCCGGCGGGCACTACGGGGTCGACTGGCCGGTGGCGCGCATCCTCGAGGTCGCCGACACCGCGCTGGGCCAGACGACGCTGACGGAGTTGCATGCGCTGATGGGCCGCTGCCCGGCGGCGGTCGACCTCACGGCGCTCTGGCAAGACCTCGGCGTCGAGCCACGCGGCCCGGCCGAAGCCGCGCTGCACGACGACGCGCCGCTGGCGCCGCTGCGCCGTGCGATCGTCGGCTGACGCCGGCGCAGCGGCGGAGCCCGCCTACTCGCGGAACTGGCAGCCGCCCGGCTGCAGCGCCTTCTGCGCGACGCGCACGTAGCGCAGGCCGTCCCAGCGGAAGATCGGCATGCAGCCGCCCGGGCTGGCGACGCCGAGGTCGGGCATGCCGAGCGCGCGCGCCGTCTGCGGCACGGCCTCGACACCCGGCGCGTAGCCCAGGCGTTCGACCCAGCGGCCCTCGGCGTCGCGCATGTACAGGCCGACGTTGCCGCCCAGGGACTGTTCGAAGCAGCGCGAAGGCCCGAGGTAGACCAGCGCCTCGGCGCGGCCGTCGCCGTCGAGGTCGACCGGCTCGATGCTCGGCCGCAGCGGCGTCGGGCAGTCGCCCTTGAGGAAGGCGCCGCCCTCGGCCCGCAGGCCGGCGGCGGCGAGGATCGCGGCGCGCTCGGCCTCGCCCAGGGCCGCGGCCCCCGCGCTGGCGGCGGCGCACAGCAGCGCGAGCGTGGTGACGAAATGGCGTGCGACGGCGATCGGATGCATGGCGGGGCGGATCGATGCGGGCCGTGGCCTCAGCCGGCGTGCAGGGCCGGGTCGGGCTGCAGGTCGAAGGCGACACAGACCCGGTCCTGCTCGGCCTCGAAGGGGATGGTGCGGTGGAACAGCGACGACGGGAAGAGCACGATGTCGCCGACCTGCGGCGCCACCGTCGCCATCGGGAAGTCGTCGCGCTGCTTCGGGTAGTCGTCGCCGTGGGTGCTGAACTCGATGCAGCCCTCGGTCGACCCGGGCGCCCGCGGCGGCATCGCGAGGTAGACCACGCCGCTCAGCCAGCCGGTCTCGTGGATGTGCGAGGTGAGGTGGCCGCCGCGGCGCATCTTCACGTACCAGGAGCTGCTGAACACGCTGCGCGCTGGGAAGGCCCGCATGTACTCGCAGTCGGCGCCGGCGAAGCGAGCGCGGTAGTCGTCGAGGGCGCGCTCGATCAGGCCGGCGAGGGTGCGGAACGAGGCCTCGGGCCGCTTGAAGAGGTTGCCGGCCGACTGGATGCCGTGGTGCAGCCGGCCCTGCTTGCGCTCGGCGATCTCGGCGCCAGTCACGTCGCGCAGCAGGTCCTGCACCAGCGCGCTGCCCGGCTCGGCCAGCGCGTCGATGCGGGCGTGGTGGACGAAGTCCAGCGGCCGGCGGCAGAAGCCGTAGGGGTCGGGCTCGCCGAAGTTGGCGGCATGGTGGGCCGACAGCGTGGCGAGGAAGGGCGAGGTCGGCCGCTGTGCCAGCATCGGCTGCAGCGCGGCGCGGAAGTCGTCGAAGCGGCGCGACTTGTACAGGCAGTAGAGCCTGCGCTCCTGCCAGTCGCGCAGGCCCGAGCGCTCGAAGTAGGCGATCGCCTCGTCGAGGCGGCCGCCGTCGTAGAGCAGCGTGCCGAGGTTGTAGTTGGCCTCGCCGTGCGCGGGGTCGATCGTGAGCGCGGCGCGGTAGGCGGCCAGCGCGGCGTCGGCGCGGCCGAGGTCCCAGAGCGTCTCGCCGAGGTTGTTGTGCGCGTCGGCGTAGCCGGGCTCGAGCGCGAGCGCCTCGTGCAGCTGCAGCGCCGCCTCGTCGAGCCGGCCCTGCATGCGCAGCGCCGACGCCAGGCTCAGGTGCCCCTTGGCGTTCGGCGCGATCGCGAGCGCCTGGCGGTAGCTCGCCACCGCGTCGTCGAGCCGGCCCTGGACCTGCAGCACCGCGCCGAGGTTGCCGTGCGCGGCGACGTAGCCGGGCTGAAGCGCGATCGCGGCGCGCAGGCTCGCGGCGGCCTCATCGAGCCGGCCGAGCTGCTTCAGCGCGGTGCCGAGGTTGTAGTGTGCGACCTCGAAACCGGGCTTCAGCGCGGTGGCGCGGCGGTAGGCTGCCACCGCGTCGTCCCAGCGGCCGGCCTGGCCGCAGGCCACGCCGAGGTTGAACTGCAGTTCGGGCGACTTCGGTGCCAGCGCGGCGGCCTTGCGGAAGCTCTCGGCGGCGGCGGCATGGCGGCCCTGTTCCGCGTGCGCGCTGCCGAGCAGGTTGTGCAGGCCGACGTCGTTCGGGAAGGCCCGCAGCATCGGCCCGACCCGGGCCTCGACCTCGGCCCAGCGGCCCGCCTGGCACAGTGCCAGCACGGCGTTCATGTCGGAGGGGCTCGGGGCGCGCGGGGCGGGTCGTTGCATCTCGAATCGGTCCCGCCGGGCGGGGCGCGCGGCGCGGCGCGCCACGGTCGATTTCAGTATAGCCCTGGGGTCGTGGCGGCCGCCGGCCTGGGGGCGGCGCGCGGCGGCATCGCGACGACCTGCCGCGCGCGCAGCTGGCCGCAGCCGGCGTCGACGTCCTGCCCGGCGGAGCGGCGCAGCTTGGTCAGCACGCCGCGGCGGTGCAGCGTGCGCGCCATCGCGACGGCCCGCTCCCAGGCCGGCCGCCTGAAGCCGAGGCCGTCGACGGTGTTGTAGGGGATGAGGTTCATCACCGCGTACCTGCCGGCGAGCAGCCGCACGATGCCGTCGACCTCGTCGTCGCCGTCGTTGACGCCGTCGATCAGCGTCCACTGGTACTGGATCGGATAGCCGGTGGCGCGCGCATAGGCTTCGCCCAGCGCCACCAGCGCTTCGGGCGCCAGCCTGGGTGCGCGCGGCAGCAGGCGCGCGCGCTTGCCGGCGTCGCTGCTGTGCAGCGACAGCGCCAGCGCCGGCTTCACTTGGCCGAGCGGGAGGCGCTCGAACACGCGCAGGTCGCCGACGGTCGAGAACACCAGCGCCTTGTGACCGATGCCGCCGATGGTGCCGAGCAGCTCGATCGCGTCGAGCGCAGCGTCGAGGTTGTGGGCCGGCTCGCCCATGCCCATGAAGACGACCTTCTTCACCGGCCGCCGCGCCCGCGCCAGCGCCACCTGGGCCGCGATCTCGGCGCTGCCGAGCTGGCGCAGCAGCCCGCCCTGCCCGGTCATGCAGAACACGCAACCGACCGCGCAGCCGACCTGGGTCGACACGCACAGCCCGTCGCGCGGCAGGCGCACGCTCTCGACCGTCTGGCCGTCGGCCAGCCCGATCAGCAGCCGCGCCGAGCCGTCCTCGCCCGGGTGCTCGGCGTGCAGCCGCGCGAGGCCGCCCAGGTCTTCGGCCAGCGCCGGCAGCGCGGCCTGCAGCGCCGCCGGCAGGCGGCTGCCGCCGGCGCGCTCGCCGTCGGCCAAAGGCAGCGCATGCAGCCAGCGGCGCAGCACGCGCTGCACGTGGCCGGGCTTGGCGCCGAGCGCGTGCAGGCGCTCGCGGAGCATGTCGAGTTGCATCGGGGCAGGTGCGAGATCCGATGTGAGCGAGCGCCCACCGTCGGCTTGAAGCCTATCCGCCGTTGCGGATGCGGGCGACGATCGCGCGCGTCAGCTCGGCGCTGGTGGCGCGGCCGCCGAGGTCGCCGGTGCGCACGCCGTCGAGGTTGAAGGCCTCGTCGACCGCACGGCGCAGCCGGGTCGCCAGGTCGTTGCGCTGCACGTGGTCGAGCATCATCGCCGCGGCGAGCATCAGGGCGGTCGGGTTGGCGATGCCGCGGCCGGCGATGTCGGGCGCCGAGCCGTGCACCGCCTCGAAGATCGCCGCGTCGGCGCCGATGTTGGCGCCCGGCGCCATGCCGAGGCCGCCGACCAGGCCGGCGGTCAGGTCCGACAGGATGTCGCCGAACAGGTTGGTGGTCACCAGCACGTCGAACTGCCAGGGGTTGAGCACCAGCTTCATCGCGCAGGCGTCGATGATCACGGTGTCGAGCGCGATGCGGTCCTTGTACTCGCGCTCGTGGAGCTCCAGGCCGGTCTCGAGGAAGATGCCGGTCAGCGCCTTCATGATGTTGGCCTTGTGCACCAGCGTGACCTTCTTGCGGCCGGTGGCGATGGCGTGCTCGAAGGCGAAGCGCAAGAGCCGCCGGCTGCCCTGGCGGGTGTTGATGCCGGTGGCCATCGCGACCGCGTGCGGGTCGTCGTCGATCTGCACGTAGTGCTCGTGGCCGATGTACAGGCCTTCGAGGTTCTCGCGCACGATCACCAGGTCGACCTTGTCGAAGCGGCCGCCGGGGATCAGCGTGCGCGCCGGGCGCAGGTTGGCGTAGAGCTGGAACTCCTCGCGCAGCCGCACGTTCGACGAACGGTAGCCGCCGCCCGAAGGCGTCTCGAGCGGGCCCTTCAGCGCCAGCCGGGTGCGGCGGATGCTCGCCAGCGTGGCCGGCGGCAACGGGTCGCCGGCGCTCCTGACGCCCTCCAGCCCGGCGACCTGGCGGTCCCAGTCGAAAGGCGCGCCGAGCGCGTCCAGCGCCGCCAGCGTGGCGTCGACGATCTCGGGCCCGATGCCGTCGCCGGGGATCAGGGTGGCAGGCAGGCGGGTGGTCATGGCGGGCGGCTTCCAGGGGGCGACGGGTTCGGGTTGGCAAGAAGCATACCCGGGCATCCCGCGCGGCCGCCGCGCCGGCCGCGGCTCAGAGCAGGCGCTGCAGCGTCGCGTCGAAGCGGGCCACGTCGAGCGGCTTGGTCAGGTAGTCGTCGAAGCCGGCGGCGCGCGCGCGGTGGGCGTCCTCGGGCATCGCGTTGGCGGTCACGGCGATCACCGGGATGGCACGGGTGGCCTCGTGGGCGCGCAGCTTCTCGAGCAGCGCGTAGCCGCTGATGTCGGGCAGGTGGATGTCGAGCAGGATCAGGTCGGGCCGGTGCGAGCGCGCCAGGTCGTAGCCCAGCGCGCCCGAGGGCGCCGCGATCAGCCGCAGCCCGGCATGGCGCGCGACGATGTGCTGCACCAGCGCGAGGTTGGCCGGGTTGTCCTCGACGTAGAGCAGGCAGGCGGTGCGGCCGTGGCGCAGCGGGTCGCCGCCGGCCGCGCCCTCGACCGGCGCCTGCGGCGCCGGCGCGAGCTGGTCGATCGGCAGGTCGATCCAGAAACGGCTGCCGACGCCGACCTCGCTGTGGGCGCCGATGCGCCCGCCCATCATCTCGACCAGGCGCTTGCAGATGCTCAGGCCGATGCCGGTGCCCTCGATCGCGCCGTGCTCGGCGCCGAGCCGCGCGAAGGGCTGGAACAGCCGCGTCAGCCCCTCGGGCGTGATGCCCTGGCCGGAGTCGGCCACGGTGACGCGCAGCACGCCGCGCTCGCCCGGCGCGGCCTCGATGCGCACCCAGCCGCCCGGCCGGTTGTACTTGACCGCGTTCGACACCAGGTTCAGCAGCACCTGCTTGACGCGCAGCCGGTCGCCGCGCACCACCGAGCCGGCCAGCGGCGCCGCCTCGATGCGCAGCTGGTGCTGGGCGGCCAGCGGCCGCATCAGCGCGACGACCTCCTGCACGACGTCGTCGAGCGCCAGCGGCTCGGGCGACAGCGTCATGCGACCCGACTCCACGTGCGCCAGGTCGAGCACGTCGTTGATCAGGTGCAGCAGGTGCTTGCCGGCGCGCGTGATGTGGTCGAGGAACTCGCGCGAGCGCGGCGGCAGGTCGGCGTCCAGCCCGAGCAGCTGGGCGAAACCGAGCACCGCGTTCATCGGCGTGCGCAGCTCGTGGCTCATGCGCGAGAGGAACTCGCTCTTGGCGCGGTTG
>ERZ1066138.37-NODE-37-length-40517-cov-9.590183_pt1 | contig 40517 bp, 43 predicted proteins | sample MGYA00382785_ERZ1066138 | MGnify/ENA primary metagenome ERZ1066138 (study PRJEB33369, sample SAMEA5778368) | biofilm metagenome | biome: Industrial cooling water; feature: Water cooling tower basin; material: Biofilm | place: United Arab Emirates | collected... | reverse complement strand
TGCGCTCGTGCATATCGCGCGTGACGATGAGATCGTTCACGTCTTTCAGCATGTGTTCGCGTTCGGTGAGAAACGTGGGAATGATGCCGGTGACATGGCCGCCGGCGTCCAGCGTCGCGCGGGCCACTTCGCCCATGAGGCCGAGACTTCCGCCGCCGTACACGAGGCCGACCCCAGCTTCTGCCAGTGAACGACCAAGAATCCGCGCTGCTGCCGCGTATGCGGGATTGGTACCATGGCCGGAACCGCAATAAACGCAGACGGAGCGGGCGGGGCGGTAGTGTTCGCTGTGGGGTTTCAGGGTTAATGAGCCGTTCAAAGAATTGAGAGGTCTGGAACCGTTGTTTTTCATCTGTTGTGCTCTCTTCGCATAGGCACGGCCGTTTTATATGGGAGACCGCTCGAGAGAAATCGAGGCCAAGTCCAAGTCGTTCCCATAATAGACGATTTCTGATGCGGCCCGGCTTGTGCCGTAAGTTCGTCATGGACTTATAGCAGACAGGACAACGTGGGTATGACAGCAGACAGCGGGCGCGGGCTATGAACTGCCGGCGAGTGACGCAGCAAGGGACGCCGCATCTGCGAAAAGCTTTTGCGGTGATGGCAGCGTGTCATCTCGCTTTTTCGAGTGCACACGTAGCAGCGCAGTTGCCGACTGACGCCGCTCCACCGACGATTGACAAGGTCATCTTTGAGCCAGGCGGTGCAGCGTACATCGAGGGCGAGGGCCGCCCTGGAGATGTCGTGGAACTCATCTCGGACGATGTCGCGCTGGGCGTGGCGACTGTCGCGCAAAGTGGGCAGTGGCGGATTGCGTTGAGGCCGGGGCTGAAGGCCGGCACGTTTTGGATGCGCGCAGTGGCGCGAGCCGGTGCGGCGGGTCGGCGCGCAGCCGGCGATGAAATTCGCGTCGCGATTCCTTCAGAACTCCGCAGGCGCGCCGTGGTTCAGCACGACGGACCATTCAACGAAACGGAGCAAGCGACGCGTCTGCGCGCTGAAGAACTCGCCGAGGGTGCAGGGCAAGCGTTCGACGACATCACGCAACGACAAACTCCAACGGATCAGGTGACGGCATCAACTGCCGCCGCTGTCGGGGCGCCAAATACAGAGAATGACCAGACCGTGCGAGAAGGTGCGCTGGGGGTGGTGATCGCGTGGTTGAAGCGCTCGGCGAAGTCTTACCGGGAAGAGGTCGTGCAGAAACTCCGCGTTTCGAAGTCAGACACGGCTGCGCCAGACCTTCGGCAGGATAAAGATCTGCCGGAAGAGAAATCGCAAAACGCAGTCATTGATCCGGAGCCGATTGTGCCGCCTGCCGACGCTCAATCGGCTGTAAAGGTGATTGCGAAAGAGCGGGCAGAGGCTGAGGCGCGCAGGACCGAACGTGCCGAAGCCGATCGGGTGCGCAGGGCAGAAGAAGCCGAGAAGGCCGCGGCCGAGGCCGCTCAGAAAGAGGCATTGAAGCGCAGACAGGCCGATGAGTTGGCGCGGAAGAAAGCCGAGGCCGACAAGCGCATTGCTGAAGAACTGGAACGGTTGAAGTTGGCGAGGGAGGAGGCGGATCGCGCGAAAGCGCGCAAAGACGCCGAGTTACCGATCAAAGCGCCGCAGAAGGTAACGATCACGTTGGAGCGCTTTTTTCTGCCCGGAGAAAAGCCGCCGGACACGGACAAGACGTCAGCGAGCGACGCGCGGGCAATTGCGGCAGCGAAGGCGCATTCCAATTCGCTCTCCGGGCCTTGCGAACACGGCCGCGTGGTGCACCGGCGCGGGCGCAGGTGGTATGTGACCGGCGCGGATGATACACTATGGGACATAGCGGAACGGTTTTACGGATCCGGTCTTGCCTACCCGCGTATCTATCAGGTCAACCGCAAGCGGCTGTCGAGCCCGCACGTCGTGCGGCCGTGTCTTGCGCTGCAATTGCCCGGGCGCAGGTAAGCAGCGGCCATGTGTCGCCTATCGCTGAGACGCGCGAGAAACGTCGTCAACGCCCTGACATAGCGGGTGGAAGTTGCCGGGCATGGCCGCTAAGGTCGCCCGGGTGCCGATTGCCGTCGCGTAATTCACGCCCCCAATGATGAGCCCAAGGCCAACGATCATATGAATGCTCCGATCACGACACCGCGCGTGCCTCCACATGCCGCCTCCAAGGCCCACAGTGAAAGCTCAAATCTGCTCGGCCTTTCGTCGGAGGCGGATCACTGGACCGTCTTCAAGGGACTCCTGCCGTTCGTTTGGCCGGAGGGGCGGCCGGATCTCAGGTTCAATGTGGCGCTCGCGTTCGTCATGCTGGTGCTGGCCAAACTCGTCACCATCGCGATCCCCGTCATATTCAAATACACGACCGACTGGTTGACAGCGGATGCGCCCAACCCGAATACGCTGGGGGCCGGTCATTTGGCTCTGGGAGCCTCGATGCTGATCCTCGCGTACGGCGTGGGGCGCGTGCTCGCGATGGCCTTGAACCAGGTGCGCGACGTGCTGTTCACCAAGGTGGGACAGCATGCGGTGCGCTCGCTCAACAACCGGACCTTCCAGCATCTGCACAAGCTGTCGCTGCGGTTTCATCTGGAGCGGCGCACGGGCGGTCTATCGCGTGTGATCGAGAGGGGAACGCGGGGCGTCGATCTCATCTTGCGCATGGGCATTCTTCAGCTTGCACCGACGGCGCTGGAACTGATCCTCGTCTGCGCGTTGCTGACCTATTATTTCAACTTCGGCTATGTGGTGATCCTGCTTGTGACGATCGCCGCCTACATGTGGTTCACGTTCGCGGCGTCTGAAAAGCGGATCGCAATCCGGCGCGAGATGAACGAGAGCGACACGGACGCCAACACGAAGGCCATCGACAGTCTGCTCAATTTCGAGACCGTCAAATACTTCGGCAACGAGGGCGTGGAGAGCAGCAGGTTCGATGCCGCAATGCAGCGCTACGAAATCGCGGCTGTGAAGACGTATACATCGCTCGGAGTGCTTAACACGGGGCAGGCGCTGATCTTCACAGTCGGAATGACGATTGTGATGTGGCTGTCGGCGCGGGGCGTGATCGCGGGGACGCATTCGATCGGCGATTTCGTGATGATCAACGCGATGCTGATCCAGCTTTATATGCCGCTGAATTTCATGGGCATGGTGTATCGCGAGATCAAGCAGGGGCTCGTCGACTTGGAGACGATGTTCGCGCTCCTCGAAGAAGAGGCCGAGGTGCAAGATAAGCCGGGCGCCCGCCCATTGGTGGTGTCGAAGGGGGAGGTTCGCTTCGAGAACGTCGAATTCTCGTATGAGAAGGACCGGCGGATTCTCAGCGATGTTTCATTCGAGGTTCCGGCGGGGAAGATGGTGGCGATCGTTGGTCCATCGGGAGCGGGCAAGTCGACCATCTCGCGCATCCTGTTCCGGTTTTATGACATCCAATCGGGCCGGGTGACGATCGACGGGCAGGATATCCGCGATGTGACGCAAAAGTCCTTGCGAGCCGCCATCGGCGTGGTGCCGCAGGATACGGTGCTCTTCAACGATACGATCCTCTACAACATCCGCTACGGGCGTCCGGATGCGTCGGACGAAGAGGTGGTGGCGGCGGCGAAGATCGCGCAGATCGACGAGTTCGTGCAGACGCTGCCGCAGGGCTACAAGACGATGGTGGGCGAGCGCGGGTTGAAGCTGTCGGGCGGCGAGAAGCAGCGCGTGGCGATCGCGCGGACGCTATTGAAGGCGCCGCCTATCCTGGTGCTCGACGAGGCGACGAGCGCGCTCGACAGTCATACGGAGAAAGAGATCCAGGATGCGCTGGATCGGGCCACAAAGGATCGCACCACGCTCGTGATCGCGCATCGGCTGTCGACGATCGTGCATGCGGACAACATTGTCGTGCTGGATAAGGGCGAGCTCGTCGAGCAGGGGACGCACGCGGAGCTGATCGCGAAGGGCGGGCTCTACGCGAGCCTATGGAGCCGGCAGCGGCAGGCCGAGAAGGCGCGCGAGGAATTGGCCCTTGCGCTGGAAGAAGCCGAGCGGACGGGCGCGCTCAGGGCTGCCGACGTGGTGCTGCCAAAACTCTAATCGGCTTAACCGCGTGCTGAAGGGTTTCGTGTACGCTCGCCGGACGAAGAGGGCAGGCGGCGGGCATGTTTGCACAACTCGGCCAGGGATTAAGGGAGGCGGCGCGGCTCGTGTTCGCGGGTCTGCGCGTGCTTTGGCTGCTGGTGTGGTCGGCGTTGCGGCCTGTGGTGGTCATGGCATTGCAGGTTGTGGCCGCACTCATTCTTCTGTTCGAGGAGTGGGGCTGGAAGCCGCTGTCGGAGGCGCTGGCGTGGTTCGCCCGGTTCCGGATCATCGCGCGGCTCGAAGTGCTGATCATGCAGTTGCCGCCGTACGCGGCGCTGTTCGTGTTCGCGTTGCCGACGGCGATCCTGTTTCCGCTGAAGCTGCTGGCGGTGTGGCTGCTGGCGCATGAGCAGTTCGCGGCTGCGACGGGGCTGTTCATCGGGGCGAAGGTCGCATCGACGGCGCTGGTTGCGCGGCTGTTCATGCTGACGCGGCCGGCGCTGATGCAGATCGCGTGGTTCGCGCGGGCGTACAACCGGTTCATGCCCTGGAAGGATCGCCTGTTTGCGCAGATCCGCGCCTCGTGGGTCTGGCGCTATGGCCGCATGGTGAAGACGCGCGTGCGGCTGGCGATCAGCCGGGCGTGGGCGATGTGGAAGCCTGAAGTGCAGGCGCGTGCTTCAGCGTTTCGCGCGTGGGTGCGGGCGACGTGGGACGGTTACTTCGGCAGCAGCACGTAGACGTAGGCGATGTAGCCGGCAAGGAGGGCGGTGCCTTCGAGGCGGCTGATGCGGTATCCGCTCCAGGCGACCGCGAACATGGCGGCGCAGGCGGCAAGCATGATGAAGTTGTCGAACGTTGCGATCTCGGGCGGAATCTCAGTTGGCGAGAGAAGTCCCGTGACGCCGCCGATGCCAAGGATGTTGTAGATGTTGGAGCCCATGATGTTGCCGAGCGCGACATCGCCATGCTTGCGGATGGCGGCGACAACGGACGTGACGAACTCGGGCATCGACGTGCCGACAGCGACGATGGTGAGGCCGATCACGGTTTCCGACATGCCATAAGAGCGGGCGATGCCGATCGCGCCATTGACAAGAAGCTTGCCCCCGAAGACGACGATGGCGAGCCCGCCGAGGGCCATGACGAGCGGCACGATGGGGCCAAGCTTCTCAGCCCAGGTTTTGGTTTGGCTTTGGTGGCGGATCGGACCGCTATGCAGTTCGTCATAAGCTTCGGCCTTTTCGAATGCGGAGGTGTGGCCGTCCGATGCAGCGGCGGGCATCTTTTCCTGGCGGTATGCGTAGATAATGTAGGCCACGAGCAGGCCGAGGAAAATCGTGCCGGATACGCGATCCAGCGCGTAGGTGTAGCCGATGACGGTGAATAGCAGCGCCGTGATGACGACGACGCCGCCATCGCGACGTAGTGCATTCGATTGGACCGCAACGGGCGTGATGATCGCGGAGAGACCGAGGATAAGCAGGGTGTTGGAGATGTTGGACCCGACGATGTTGCCGACGGCGATCCCGGGCGAACCGGCCAAGGCGGCCTGGACGCTGGTGACGAGTTCGGGTGTCGAGGTGCCGAAGCCGACGAGTGTGAGACCGATGAGAAGCGGCGACATGCCGAGCCGTTCGGCGATGGCGACCGCGCCGCGCACGAGCAGTTCGCCGCCGATGACGAGCAGGACGAGCCCGCCGAGTAAGAGGCCGATATCGGTCACGTGTCATTCCCCCTGGTTCGGCGCGCAACGTATACGGAAGAGGCGTCGTGGACAAAGTTTTCGTCAACCACCCCACGACGGCAGTCCTTGAAGGTGAAGAAGGGCGGAAAGATCCGCGTGATCGATGACGGCGCCGGTGGGGGAGTTCAACATCGCCGTCCGGACTGCCGGCTTGGCGCGGAACGCGACGCCAAGGCCTGCCGCTTCCAGCATCGGCAGGTCGTTGGCGCCGTCGCCGACGGCAATGACATTCGCAGGGGCCAGACCACATTCATGCGCTAGGTCGAGCAGCAGGTCGCGCTTGGCCATCGCGTCGAGGATCGGTTCGAAAACGCGGCCCGTAAGGCGGCCGGCTTCGACGTCGAGCACGTTGCCGAAATGGCGATCGAACCCGAGACGTGCAGCGACGTGCTCCACAAACACGGTGAAGCCGCCGGAGACGAGCGCGGTGACGGCGCCGTTGGCTCTCATGGTGGAGACAAGCGGCGCAGCACCGGGCATCAGCGTGATGTGGGCGGCGACCTCTTCGAGATGCGCCGTCGTGAGGCCTGTGAGCAATGCGACGCGGCGACGGAGCGACTGCTTGAAATCGAGGTCGCCGCGCATGGTCGCGAGCGTGATAGCGGCGATCTCATCGCGGCGGCCGGTCAGACTGGCCAGTTCGTCGATCATCTCCTGCTCGATCACGGTGGAGTCCATGTCGGCAACAAGGAGTTTCTTCGCCCGGTCGCAGTCCGCTACGACGTTGATGTCGATCGGGAGGCCGGAGAGGGCGGGCGCGATGTGTCGGCGGGTGACGGAGGCCTCGGTTTCGAACTGAACGGCAGCACCTGGAGCGAGCCAGCGGGGTTCTGTCTCAATGATGTTTCGGACGCGGTGGCATGCGCTCTCGTCGAGTGCTCCGGATGAAGGATCGGCGGTGAGGATGAGACGGGATGGTTGGTGCATTGGTGAGGGGTTGGAAGCAGATGTGGCGTGTGCACTCAGCGTCGGTTAAGGAGGGCCATGACACAGAAGAGACCTATCTTGATTGCTGGTCCGACCGCGAGCGGCAAATCCGCTCTCGCTTTGAAAATCGCCCGCGAGCGAGGTGGCGTGATCGTCAACGCAGACAGCATGCAGGTTTACGAGGAATTGCAGATCCTGTCGGCGCGACCTTCGCCCGAAGAGACCGCTGAGATACCGCACCGGCTCTATGGGCATGTGCCCATGCGGGAGGGATATTCGGTTGGGCGATTTGTTCGCGAGGCAGAGGCCATTTTGGCGGAACTGAACGGTGAGGGACGGTTGCCGATCTTCGTGGGCGGTACGGGGCTCTATATGAAGGCGCTGCTGGAAGGGCTGTCTCCCATTCCGCCGATCCCGCCTGCGATCCGCGAACACTGGCGGGCGGAGGCGGACCGGCTCGGTGCATTGAAACTGCATCGCAAACTCGCGGACCTCGATCCAGGAACGGCGGCGCGGCTGAGCCCCACCGATCCGCAGCGGATCGTGCGCGCGCTGGAAGTTTTCGAGGCCACGGGGCGGCCGCTGTGGGAGTGGCAGAACGAGCCGGGGAATCCGGTGCTGAAGGAAGAAGAAACCGAGCGGATGGTTGTGCTGCCGGACCGGGCGACGCTGCATGAGCGCAGTGATGCGCGGTTTGACCGAATGATGGAGCAGGGGGCGCTTCAAGAGGCGCGGCGCATTGCCGATCTCAAACTTGATCCGACGCTGCCGGGCATGCGCGCGCTCGGCTTGAGGCCGCTGATGGCCCATCTGGCTGGAACGCTCGCAATCGAGGAGGCGGTGGAGGAAGGCAAAGCTGAGACGCGGCGATACATCAAACGGCAATCAACCTGGATATCGGGTAATATGAAGTCGTGGAAAGTCGCTTCTGCGCAATAACTGAAAAGTTTCTGCTCTTTCAACGTCGCATTTATTTATCAGTTACCTTGACCGGGCACAATCGGCCCCTTAGGTTGCGCCACCTTTCATCCAGTCGCTCAGCCGGAAGGGCGGCGGCGGAGTGGCTTGCTGCTTTTCGAATATGAGGCTCGACATGGCACGGACGATGACGGGCGCCGAGATGGTTGTGAAGGCGCTGGTGGACCAGGGGGTCGAACATATCTTCGGCTATCCGGGCGGCGCGGTTCTGCCCATCTACGACGAGCTGTTCCAGCAGGATAAGGTCCAGCACATTCTCGTACGCCAGGAAGGCGGCGCGGTTCACGCGGCGGAGGGCTATGCGCGTTCGACGGGCAAGGTCGGCGTCGTGCTCGTAACGTCTGGCCCGGGCGCGACGAACGCCGTCACGGGGCTCACCGACGCGCTCATGGATTCCATACCCATTGTGTGCATAACGGGGCAGGTGCCGACGCACCTCATCGGCAACGATGCGTTTCAGGAGTGCGATACCGTCGGCATCACGCGGCCGTGCACGAAACACAACTGGCTAGTGAAAGACGTGAACGATCTCGCGCGGGTTCTGCACGAGGCGTTCTATATCGCGCGTTCGGGCCGTCCGGGACCGGTGGTGGTCGACATTCCGAAGGACATCCAGTTCAAGGCCGGTAACTACACCGGGCCGTCGAACGTCGCGCACAAGACCTACCGGCCCAAACTCAAGCCCGATGCCGGCCCACTCGCGGAGGCCGTCGATCTCATCGCGTCGGCGAAGCGGCCGGTGTTCTACACGGGTGGCGGCGTCATCAATGCCGGTCCGAAGGCGAGCCAGCTGCTGCGCGAACTCGTTCGCCTGACGGGCTATCCGATCACATCGACGCTGATGGGTCTGGGTGCCTATCCGGCGTCCGACAAGCAGTGGCTCGGCATGCTCGGCATGCACGGCACCTACGAAGCCAACTGGGCGATGCACGATTGCGACGTGATGATCAACATCGGGGCGCGGTTCGACGATCGCATCACCGGACGGCTGGATGCGTTCTCGCCCCATTCGAAGAAGATCCACGTCGATATCGATCCGTCATCGATCAACAAAAACGTGCGCGTCGATATTCCGATCGTGGGCGACTGCGCCTACGTGCTCGAGGAAATGCTGCGGATCTGGAAGCAAAAAGCGCCGCAGATCGATAAGGCCGCCGTCAAGACGTGGTGGAAGCAGATCGACGCCTGGCGGGCGAAAAAGTCTCTGTCCTTCAAGAATTCGAAGGACGTGATCATGCCCCAGTATGCGTGCCAGCGTCTTTATGAGCTGACCAAGGACCGCGACACCTACATCACGACGGAAGTCGGGCAGCATCAGATGTGGGCGGCTCAGTATTACAACTTTGAAGAGCCGAACCGGTGGATGACGTCGGGTGGTCTGGGCACGATGGGCTATGGCCTGCCGGCTGCGATCGGTGCGCAGCTGGCGCATCCCAAGTCGCTCGTGATCGACATCGCGGGTGATGCGTCGATCCTGATGAACATTCAGGAGTGTTCGACCGCGGTGCAGTTCAATCTGCCGGTCAAGGTGTTCATCCTCAACAACGAGTACATGGGCATGGTGCGTCAGTGGCAGCAGCTGCTGCATGGCAACCGGCTGTCGCACAGCTACACCGAGAGCCTGCCGGACTTCGTGAAGCTGGCGGAGGCGTACGGCTGGCGCGGCATGCGGTGCGAGCATCCCGACGACCTCGACGAAGCCATCCTCGACATGGTCAACACCAAGGTGCCGACGATCTTCGATTGCCGCGTGGCGAAGCTTGCCAACTGCTTCCCGATGATCCCGTCCGGCAAGGCGCACAACGAGATGCTGCTCGGAGAAGCGAGCGAAGAGGCGATCGAGAGGGCCATCGGCAAGGAAGGCAAGGTGCTCGTGTGATTTCGGCCCGGACTGCCGCCGGTCTCGCCATGATGGTCGCTGCTGCCGCCTGGAGTGTTGCGGCGGGAGCTGAAACCGCTGCACCGGCGCCGGCTCAGCCTCCGGCGGCCGAGGGCGCGCCACCGAGCGTGGCGATTACCTGGGACCGGGAGGCGAACATCAAGGAAGCGGCGGAGCGGATCGGGCTGATCCAGCGGACGCGCGGTGCGGAGGCGGCAATCAAGCACATCGACGCCTGCTATCGCACGCACGGGCTCGCGTCGGCGTATTCGGCGGCGTTCGAAGCTTGTATTGCGCAGGACTATATGGAGACAAAGCTGCTAACGCGGGTCTATGGGCGCATGCCGCCCGAGCGGCTGCGGAAAATGGGTGCGCCGACGGCCGCTCAGCTGGCGCAGGCAATGGGCCGGCGCGTGGTGGCGGCGTTCCAGCAGTACAAAGTCAGCGCGGCGGATGCCACAGCGTTTCAGAGCGAAGTCGACAAGGTGGGGATGCCGGTATTCCTGAAGACGGTGTTTCCCAACGCGGCGGCGGAGATCGATGCGCTGGGCGGCAAGTTCGACGAAACGAATAAAGACAAAGAGAAGAACTGAGAACCATGGCAAATCCCAATCCGCAAAGCCATTACGTCGGCCCCGGTATCGCGCAGGACGTGGTTTCGCGCACGCTGTCTGTGATCGTGGACAACGAACCGGGCGTGCTCGCGCGCGTCATCGGTTTGTTCACGGCGCGCGGCTACAACATCGACAGCCTGACCGTGACAGAGACGGAGCACGAGAAGCATGTGTCGCGGATCTCGATCGTGACGCGGGGCACGCCGGCCGTGATCGAGCAGATCAAGCATCAGCTCGAGCGACTTGTCCCGGTGCACCGGGTGCGCGATCTGACGGGCGAGGGCGTGTCGCTCGAACGGGAACTCGCGCTGGTCAAGGTGGCCGGAAAGGGTGAGAAGCGGATCGAAGCGCTGCGGATGGCGGAGATTTTTCGCGCGCAGGTGGTTGATACCTCGACCGAGCACTTCGTGTTCGAGATCACGGGCAAGGCGTCAAAGATCGAGACCTTCATCGGTCTGATGCGGGAATTGGGACTTGTGGAAGTCAGCCGGACGGGCGTGGCCGCCATCGGTCGTGGCGCAGCACCGATGTAAGTGGATGGTGTGAGGACCGGGGCCGGTCAGCTCTTCTTTTTGGAGATGTGGAGGTGGGCGGCGTCGGCTGCGCTCTTCGTGAAGATGAAGGTGTCGGCGTCGGCAGAGATCTCCACGTTGCTCGACGTGCGGAAACCGGCGGTTGCCGCCTTGCCGGCGTAGAGCGGAACCGCTGTCGGCTTGTCCGACATCGTGAGCTGGAAAGCGGTCAAGCGCGCGCGGTAGCTTTTCTCCCCGATACGCTCGCAGCGGTCGGCGCCCTCGGCCTTTTCGCAGGTCTCGATTTTGGGATAGGTCGTGGCGGCTTTGTCATGGGCGCCAATAGCCGTTTGCAAAAGGTCGATGCATGTCTCAAAGGGAAGGCCGGTGTTATCGGCGCAATCGACGGCGGAGACGACGATGTATTGCTTCACCTCGACTTTTCCCTTCGGTGTCCCGGATTTGCCGCAGCCGGCAAGGGCGAGGACGGACGTCAGGGCGGCGAGGGTGCGGGAGTTTGCGAAACGCAGCATGGCTCTAACCTGATAGAGGCTGAACTGAGGGGACAGGCTTAACGCAACTCCGGTTGCAGTTCCGTTAACCGCGCGATAAGGGATGCGCCGGACGCAGCGTGACGCCGCGCATGGGCCGCAACGGCTTTGTCGCAGGCGGCCGCGGTCCGGAGACGTTGCCGCTGCCGCAAGGCGGGGTGTAACGTCCGCCCGCCATTGCCGGGACCGGCCCGAGGCCGTTGTCCCTATCCCGTCATCCGTCCAGCCCGTGACCAGCGCGGGATGCCGTGCAGTCCGTCTCATCCATTCAGGGCGGCGGAAGCGAATTTGAAGCGAAGAGACCGAAGAGAGAGCCCATGCGCGTCTATTATGATCGTGATGCCGACCTGAACCTGATCAAGACCAAGAAGGTCGCCATCGTCGGATATGGAAGCCAGGGACATGCGCATGCGCTGAATCTGCGCGACAGCGGCGTCAAGGATGTGGCGATCGCACTGCGCAAGGGTTCGCCTTCGGCGGCCAAGGCTGAAAAAGAGGGCCTCAAGGTTCTCGACGTCGCGGAAGCGGCCAAGTGGGCCGACGTGATCATGATGCTGACGCCGGACGAATTGCAGGCGGACATCTACCGCGATCATCTGCACGCCAACATGAAGAAGGGCGCGGCGCTGATGTTCGCGCACGGCCTCAACGTGCATTTCAATCTGATCGAGCCACGTGAAGATCTCGACGTCGGCATGGTGGCGCCGAAAGGTCCGGGACATACGGTGCGAGGCGAGTATCTGAAGGGTGGCGGCGTGCCGTGCCTGATTGCGATCCACCAGAACAAGTCCGGCAATGCGCATGACCTCTTCCTGTCGTACGCATCGGGCGTCGGCGGCGGACGTTCGGGCGTGATCGAGACGACCTTCAAGGAAGAGTGCGAAACGGACCTGTTCGGTGAGCAGGCGGTGCTGTGCGGCGGTCTCGTCGAATTGATCCGCGCCGGTTTCGAGACGCTGGTCGAGGCCGGTTATGCGCCGGAGATGGCCTATTTCGAGTGCCTGCATGAAGTGAAGCTGATCGTGGACCTGATCTACGAAGGCGGCATCGCAAACATGAACTACTCAATCTCGAACACGGCGGAATATGGAGAGTACGTGACCGGGCCTCGTATCATCACGCCTGAGACGAAGGCGGAAATGAAGCGCGTACTCACGGACATTCAGCAGGGCCGCTTCACGCGCGACTGGATGCTGGAGTGCAAGGCCGGGCAGCCGAGCTTCAAGGCCACGCGCCGCAACAACGACGCGCACCAGATCGAAGAGGTCGGGGCGAAGCTGCGTGCGATGATGCCTTGGATCGGCAAGAACAAGCTTGTGGACAAGGGCCGCAACTGAGGCGCACTGGCAGAAATTGATGATTAGATAGTTCCTACCTGATCATTTCTTCTGCGCCGGAGGTAAAGTGTCCCAAGTTCCTATGGTCGAAGGTGAAGTAGCTCGGTATTTGCCCTCCTACGTGAAAGCCGAGCTTGGAAAGCTAGACCTAGCCAAGCAGCAAGAGTTTCTGGAAGAATTCAATCGGAAAAAGAAGTCGATTGGTCTTGCTTACCTCTGCTGGTTTTTTGGGCTTCACTACGCCTATTTGAAGCAGTGGGGTTTGTTAGCAGTGTTCTGGCTAGCTCTTCTTGTTTTATTAGGAATCGCGTGGTGGATTATCGACGCTTTTCGGCTGCCGACACTTATTGAGAACTACAACAAGGATGTTGCCATTGGGGTCATGCGGGAAATGAAGCTAATTGGATCTGGCTTCTGATTGCCCATTAATCTGCCGCAGACGGTGGCGTCTGCGGGCTTTTTTGCGTCAGGTGCCGGTGCGCTCGTAAATGCGGTTGCCCAAAATGAGAAGTACCGGTTCCTCCAATTCGCCGCGGAAGCCGAACAAAAATTGCGTGGTGCGTTGCCCGTCGGCCGCCAAGCGAATGGTGCGCTGGGTGATCTCATAGGAGCCGCCCAGGACGCGGTTCGGTGCTTTCAGCAGCAGACTTCCGTCTGGGTAGAAGTCGATCTGCTCGGGCAGCAGATCAGTGGCGGGTCCGCCGATCGCGCGATAGGTCCCGGCGAACGCCATTGCCGCAGGGGCGGGAAACGTTTTGGCGGCTCCGGCAACGGCCGTGCCTTGCGTGCCATCCGAGAACGCTAGCGCATAGGCCTCTCCATCGCGCTGCCAGCGGCCGGTGCCTGCGCTTCCGGGAGGGCGGCTATCAGGATCGAACGCCGCCGGTGCGCGGGCTTCGCCTTCGAAGACACGTCCATCTTTCAGCAGGAGTGCCGTGGTCGCGGCAGGTTCCCCGGCGGCGGCAGGATTGGCGCCGTCAAAAGCATAGCGCAGGAAGTAGATGACGTTCTCGACCTGTTCGTCGGGGCTCTCCCCGTTCTGGCTATCGGCGATCGCAGGTGCCGGGTTCTGTTCGGGCGTTGCGGGGGCCGCAGTGGAGTCGTCTCTGGCGCGCGGCTCTGGCAGGGCGGCCACTGTGACGGCGACCGGGGTCGCTGAGGTGGCCTCAGTCCTCGCGGAATGACCGGCCAGGATCAGAGCTGCCAAGAAGCCAACGCGCAGGCCTAAAGCGCCGCTCATCCGAATAGCCATCCGAAAAGCATGCTGTGTCCTTTGCGTGCCGCTGTCCATTTCCGAATTGCCCATGGCGGCTCTGAGGCGCTAACGCTTAGCTGGCCAAATAATAATAGTGCCGGTATTGACCGGCGTCAGCTGTTACCGGTGCGGACCAATTTCCGGAGTGAGAAGCCAAATGCGTTTTATTTCCGCGTTGCCTCCATGGGCGCACGTGATCCGGCTTTTCTCCCTGGCTCTGACCGTTGCAACGGCCGTTCTGTTTTCCATCGGACGGCCGTCGTTCGCCGGTTCGTCCTCCGAAGCCGCTCCCACTGCGAAGACTGAACCGCAACGTGTCGTGATCGGCGCCTTTATCAACGACATCCAGGAAATTGATTTCCGAACCCAGAGCTACGCGGTCGATGTGTATGTGTGGTTCCGTTGGACCGATACCTCGATCGATCCATCGAAAACACTGGAGTTCATGAACCGCTTCGCCCCCAATGCTCACGTGCGCGATCAGATCTATGAGCCCCCGAAGGTTCTGCCGGATGGAACCTTGTATGCCGTCGTGCGCAATCAGGGAAGGTTTTCAACGAAGCTGGCACTGGGCAATTATCCGTTCGACAAGCAGGAGCTCGTCGTTGATCTGGAAGATTCTGAATTGGGTTCAAACTTTTTGAGGTACGTCGCAGACAAAAACCCATTGACCGTGTCGCCAGAGATTTATGTGGCGGGCTTTCGACTAGGGCCGGCGCGGATGGAGATCGTCGATCACGTTTATCCGACGAACTTTGGTAACCCCACAGTCGGCGACTTTGAAGCTTACTCGCGGGCGAAACTCATCGTGCCGATCGAACGGCCTTTGACGGCTCTTTCGGTCAAAACGTTTCTCCCTATTCTTCTCATATTGGCCTGTGCCGGCATGATCCTGTGGGTGCGACCCGCTTATATCGACGCGCGCGTCGGTCTCAGCGTCACAGCGCTGCTCACGTTGTTGTTGACCCTTGTCGCCCTCCAGCTCGCCACCGGGCGGGGGCAGGCGGATGTCGATTATCTGACGATGATCGACAAGATTTACCTAGCCTCATATGCTTTCATTCTTCTCGTTCTGCTCCGGGTGGTGCGGGCTTCGTGGCGCGACGGGGAACATGGCAGCGACGAGGCGGTTGCTCGCGTGGACCGCTCCTGGTTCCTTTTCGTCGTCGCGTTCTATGCCGCCGTAACCGCAGTGATCGTTTCGCTCTCTCTTTCGTGACAACGCAACATGGCAGCGCGCAGTTTGGGGGGGTCAAAGGAGGCGGAGCGGTACGATGGTCAGGTCCGCTATGTAGACTCGTGCACGCTCACCGTAACTCATGACGAATGGCCTTTTGCCGAGGTGCACGCGGCGGAGATCGATGCGTTCTGGCAGCGGAAGACGGCGGAGAATGGCACACTCTTCAACGGCCGCATTTTCATGCTTTCAAGCTATCGGATCGATGCAGGGCAGTTCATCGGGCGGCTGGCGCCGGTCGAATTCAAGGCTTTTCTATTTTGGAAGGAGCGCGGTTGCCCCGACCGCTCGATCTTTGATGTGTTTGGTTCGGCTCTGATCCGGGCCGATGATGGCGCCATTCTACTCGGGCGGCAGAAGTCGGGCATTAATGCGGGGCTCGTTTATCTGCCCGGGGGATTTATCGATCAGCGGGATGTGGACGAGGCCGGCGAGGTTGACATCAGCGCCAGCGTGCTGCGCGAAGTTGAGGAGGAGACCGGACTTGGCCGCCGCCAACTGGGGGTGCGCGACGGCTTTCTCGTCACGATGATCGGGTCACAGATCTCGATCGCGCTGGATTTGGTTGCAGATGGGGATGCGGAGACAGTGCAGCGACAGATCCGCGAGGTGCTCGCGACGGAGGCGGAGCCGGAACTGGACGAGATCGTGTCTGTGCGCAACTGGGCCGACGTCGAGGCTCTGCCGGTGCCGGCCTATGCGCGGGTGCTGCTTTCCTATCTCTTGCACGCGCGCCTGCCGGTCTGACGTGGCGGAAGCCCCATCTGCGGAAGGGCCGGCTTGGATATCATCGGGGAATGGGCTAATTCCGACCCGCGACCAGAAGAGGCGGGAACGATGCGGCTTTCCTACAGCACGTTGGATGTGTTCACAGACCGGCGCTTCGGCGGCAACCCATTGGCGGTGGTGCATGGAGCCGGTGGCCTGACCGACGCGCAGATGCAGGCGATTGCGCGCGAGTTCAATTTGTCGGAGACGGTGTTCGTGCTGCCGGCGGAGAACCCGGCGCACTCGGCGCGCCTCCGGATTTTCACGCCGGTCAAGGAATTGGCCTTCGCCGGGCATCCGACCGTCGGGACGGCGGCGCTGCTGGCTGAGAATAAGTTCGGGCCTGGGCGGGACGCGGATGCACTCATTGTTCTGGAAGAAGGGATCGGGACGTTGCGCGTCGGCGTAAGGCTGAAAACCGATCAGCCGCCGTTTGCGGAGTTCGATGCGCCGAAGGTTCCCGTCGAGGCCGGGACGCTGCCGCCGGTCGACGTGCTGGCGGCGGGGCTGGGTTTGATCCCGAGCGAGATCGGGTTCGAGAACCATAAGCCGGTTTGTTATGCGGTCGGCAACGCGTTTGCCTTCGTGCCGATTGCGTCGCGGGAGGCGATTGCGCGCGCGCGTGTCAACGGCAGCCATTGGGCCCCCGCTTTCTCGCAGCAGGGGCTCGTCGGCGCGTATCTCTACACGCGGCAGTGCGAGCATACGACGTCATCGTTTCATGTGCGCATGTTCGCGCCGGATGCGGGTGTGCCGGAAGATCCGGCGACGGGGTCGGCGGCGGTGTGTTTTGCCGGTGTGATCGCACGGTTCGACCGGCTGCCGCACGGAACCCATCGGCGGACCATCGAGCAGGGTTTCGAGATGCAGCGTCCGAGCCTGGTCTCGCTCGTTCTGCACATCGATGGTCATGCGCTGGAGGGCGTCCGCATCGGCGGGCACTCAGTGAGGGTCAGCGAAGGGACGATTGAGGTGTGATGCTAATCAAGGGGCGGGGCGGGATGGCATCATGCGGATGAGCGTCGTGTCTTTGAACACGGCGTGGTGGATGATCGACAGGAGCGCGTGGCCGCCGAGCAGGAAATATCCGATCGTGCCGCCGATCTCGTGCAGTTCTTCGAGTTCGCCGCTGAGTATTTTGTCGGGGGCGAGAAGGGCCGGTATTTCGAGGCCGAAGAAGCGGACGGGGTCGCCTTCGGCCGAAAGGGTTGCCCAGCCGACGAGCGGCATGGCGATGAGAAAGACGTAGATCGCGATATGGCCGAGCTTGGCGGCGGTATGCTGCCAGGGCGCAGGTGCCGGTGAGATGGCGGGGGCGGGGCCGCTCATGATCTTCACCAAGAGGCGGGCAATGGTCAGGCCGAGGATGGTCAGGCCCAGCGAATAGTGGGTTGCCTTCATGAACTCGCGACCGTCGCTTCCGCGCGGGTAGATCTCGCGGAACTCCATGAAAATATAGGCGAGAACGACCAGGATGAACGTCAGCCAGTGCAGGCGGATCATCGTGGGGGAATAGCGGGGGACAGTGGTGGTGTCCGGTTTGGTGGTGGTGTCTGTCATGGGGAAGCCTCCAGCATGTCCGGTTCGCATTCCGGTTCGAACCCGTGTCTGCCAAAAATCATACGGCGGGAACCTGAATGTCACCTGACACAAATCATAATCCAGTTCCGGTGCGTTGCGTTGCTGCAGTGCATTGTCAACCATTTCGCCATATTGTACGAATTGGCGCAGTTCGAATTCGAGATCCGAGGCGATGACGTTTTCCGCCACCCTTTGCGGCTTTTCCCGCTCCTTCGCAGTCACGCTGCGGGACGCGATTGGCTGTGCCGGGACGGCTCTCGTTCCGCTGCTGCTCCTTACCGGCCCCTGAGCCGGACCTGCCCCGCGCGCTTGCCGCGCGGCAGGGCTCAGGGGGTGAGACGACAAGAGAGCCAGAGGATCATCCGCCCCCGAGTGCGTCGCACCGCGGGCTTCAGTTCAAGGACAGCATCCCATGACCACCACGACCGACCGCGTCGTTATTTTCGATACGACCCTGCGCGACGGCGAACAGTGCCCCGGTGCGACCATGACCTACGAGGAAAAGCTCGAGGTGGCGGACTGTCTCGATGCGCTGGGTGTCGACATCATCGAAGCCGGGTTTCCGATCGCGTCGGAAGGCGACTTCGATGCGGTGAGCGCGATCGCCAAGCGGGTGCAGAACGCGACTGTGGCGGGGCTCGCACGCGCGATCAATGCCGATATCGACCGGGCAGGCGAGGCCGTTCGGCATGCCAAGCGCGGGCGCATCCATACGTTCGTGTCCACGTCGCCCATCCACCTCGAATACCAGATGCGGAAGAGCCAGGCCGAGGTGCTGGAGATCATCACGGCGACGGTGTCGCGGGCGCGCAACCTGGTGGACGACGTCGAGTGGTCGGCGATGGACGCGACGCGCACGCCGATCGAGTATCTGTGCCAGTGCGTGGATGCAGCGATCAAGGCAGGAGCGACGACGATCAACTTGCCGGACACCGTCGGGTACGCGACGCCGCAGGAGTACTATGAGATGTTCAAGGCCGTGCGCGAGCGCGTGCCGAATGCGGACAAGGCGATCTTTTCGACCCATTGCCACAACGACTTGGGGCTCGCGGTTGCCAATTCGCTGGCGGCGCTGGGGGCGGGCGCGCGGCAGATCGAATGCACGATCAACGGAATCGGCGAGCGGGCGGGTAACGCGGCCTTGGAAGAGGTTGTGATGGCGATCCGCACGCGCGGGGATGTGCTGCCGTATGAGACCCGGATCGACACGACCATGCTGGCGCGGGCCTCGAAGCTCGTCTCATCGGTGACGAACTTCCCAGTGCAGTACAACAAGGCGATCGTCGGGCGGAATGCGTTCGCGCACGAGAGCGGCATTCATCAGGACGGGCTGCTCAAGTACCAGCAGACGTACGAGATCATGACACCGGAGTCGGTCGGCGTGGCGAAGACGTCGCTGGTGATGGGCAAGCACTCGGGGCGCAACGCGTTTCGCACCAAGCTGCGCGAGATGGGTTTCGAATTGGGCGAGAACGCGTTCGAGGATGCGTTCAACCGGTTCAAGGCCCTGGCCGACCGCAAGAAGCACATCTACGACGAAGACATCGAGGCGCTGGTCGATCACGAGATCGCGCACGCTCACGATCGCATGAAGGTCGCGGCGCTGACCGTGATCGCGGGTACGGTCGGTCCGCAGGCTGCGACGCTGACGCTCGAGATCGACGGCGTGGCTTCGACCGTGCAGGCGCAGGGCAACGGACCTGTGGATGCAACCTTCAACGCCATCAAGATGCTGGTGCCGCACTCGGCGCGGCTGGAACTCTATCAGGTGCATGCGGTGACGGAGGGCACCGACGCGCAAGCGGAAGTGTCGGTGCGCCTGGAGGAGGACGGTCGCGTGGTGACGGGCCGTGGGGCGGATACAGACACGATGGTGGCCTCGGCGAAGGCCTATGTGGCAGCGCTGAACAAGCTGATGGTGAAGCGCCAGAAGGTGGCGCAGGCGCAACAGCTTTAGGTGTGTCCAGGCTCGGCCGGCCGGTGTGGGGGGTATGGCATGGCCCACACTCGGCAGGTGGGTGTGGGGCGTATTGGTGGCCCACACTCGGCAGGCCGGTGTGGGGCGTATTGGTGGCCCACACTCGGCAGGCCGGTGTGGGGCGTATTGGTGGCCCACACTCGGCAGGCCGGTGTGGGGCTGTTGCGTCTCTGAAAGAGTGCTGTTGGGGCGGCTGCGATCTGGCGCAAGGCGGCTGGACGCGCTACGCATGATGACGCGCGGGAGCGGAGCGAGGGACCTCCGGCAGCATCCGCGCAGAATATTGGGGATGGGGCGATACGGGTTTTTTTAGCCTGCGGCCTGACCACGCCTGCTCCAGCCGGAGCGTGGCCACGCGCGATTTTGAGTAATGTCCTATGCGTTTGCCGACTGTTGGTCCCTTCAGCGAAGACATCGCCATCGATCTTGGCACCGTGAACACCATTGTGCACGTGATGGGGCGCGGGGTTGTCATCGACGAGCCATCCGTGGTGGCGGTGCGGATAGGTGCGGGTCATCGGCAGGTGGTGGCGGTGGGGCATGAGGCGCACCAGATGCTTGGTCGGACGCCCGGCTGCATCGAAACAATCCGGCCGCTGCGTGATGGCGTCATTGCGGACTTCGTCGCGACAGAAGAGATGCTTCGTCAGTTCATCAAGCGCACGCGCACGACCTTCCTTGGGCTGCGCCGGCCGCGGATCCTGATCTGTGTTCCCGCTGGTGCCACGCCGGTTGAGCGGCGCGCCGTCTATGAGACGGCGGTGCAGGCCGGTGCGCGCAAGGTTTACATCGTCGAGGAACCCGTCGCGGCGGCGATCGGCGCCGGATTGCCGATCGATGATCCGATCGGCTCCATGGTGGTCGATATCGGCGGCGGGACAACCGATTTCGCGGTGCTATCGCTTGGAGGGGTGATCGAAGCGCGTTCCCTTCGGATCGCCGGCAACGCCATGGACGAGGCGATCATCCGCTATATCCGTCGCGAGCATCAACTGCTGATCAGCGAAGCCAACGCCGAGCGGATCAAGATCGAGGCAGGTTCGGCATCGCGGCAGATGAACGGCTTGGCGAGCGAGATCCACATTCGCGGGCGCGACCTGCGCAACGGAAAGCCGAAGAGCACCATCCTGACTCCGCAGCACATTGCCGAAGCACTTGATGAGCCGCTTGCGGCGATGGCAGAGTTCATCGAACGGATGCTCGAAGATCTGCCGCCGGACGTCTCGAGCGACATCTGCGACCGGGGTATCTATCTGACCGGCGGTGGGGCGCTGCTGCACAAGCTCGACGAGGAGTTTGCTTTGCGGGTCGGCGTGCCCTTCGCCGTCTCGGATAACCCGCTGCACTGCGTAGTGCGGGGGTCGGCGATGCTTCTGGAGAATGTCGCCGATCGCGAGCATCTTCTGATCCGTCCCTGAAGCCCTCGGATTGCATTTCGGCTCAGTGTCTCAGGAGCATGCATTTCGTCCTTGGAACCGCCTTCGGGGCACTGGACAGGGGCGTCAACGGGTGCTAGATGCTCGCCCGCGGGTCCGGCAACGGACCCCGTTTCGTTCTGGGGCCGTGTTCGATGCGTCTCCAGCGGCGAGTGGGTGATTAGCTCAGTTGGTAGAGCAGCTGACTCTTAATCAGCGGGTCCACAGTTCGAGCCTGTGATCACCCACCAAATTCTCAACGAAATCAAAGCGCTATATGTAAATTCTATTTACAACGTATGCGCGCTAAAAACTATAAACACCTATAAACTTTTTTGCTCGCTCGTCATGCGGTCTGAGGTGGCGAGTTGGTGAGTTTGTGCGCTTGGTGGGCGCTGCAATCTAATGTGATACAGAAGTGCATCTCTGAGCTTTACAGGCATCCGTAGTTTAGACATCAATGACGTGCGGTCTGGATATTTATTGCCCAGATGCGCCTACGATTGATGGCGGCGGCTTCGCGCGGAGTCGCCGTTTTGTTTGCCAGCAGCTCGCAGTTCACAGGTTTGCACGCTGGGCGGCGATCAGGATTTCATTGCTCAGCACTTACGACGCGTTGGCGGCGCTGATCGCTCGCTACTTTGTTCTGGCCAGTTCGCAGTTCTATGCAGTCCCTAGGATCAAAGCGCATCATGAGCTGCGCACTTAGGCGCCTCCTCTCTTCTCTCTGAGCGGTCTGTAGCGGCGGCTTCGCATGGGTCGCCGTTTCATTTTGCGAACGGCGATAGCTGGGGGCGCTGTTCAAATCTCTAAACTCAAGACAAGTTAGATACGTCAATCAGTCGGCGAACTGTGCTTTGATCATTGGTTGGTGTCCGCCGTTCCCAGATGTACGCGCACGATTTTGCTCATACGTACTAATTGCTCTGGACACCTTAAGCTCAATCTGGATTCATTAACCATCCGCAGTTGGCGTATGGGGGCGGGTTGTGGTGGGGCCTGACGCGCTTAAGCACGATTTCTTTGACGAGTTCGACGACACAGACGAACTGCCATCGATTCCAGATCCGGCCACTCGCAATGAGCTGACGACGCTTGAAGGTCTGTCGTTGAACGATCAAGTAGTCCGCGAGTTTGCAGACTACAGAAATGTGGTGTTCACTCGAGACGTCATCATCCGCAATGTGAGGTTTGCTAAAGGCTTCTCATTCTCTGGGGCCCGCTTTCTGGGCCGCGTCGTCCTCAACGACGTTCGCGTCGACCCTGCAAAGGGATGCAGCGCAGCGTTTTCAGGTGCTGTCTTCAGTCAACAGTTCAAGGCGAGCAGAGACTGCAGGCTGTACCGGACTGATTTCAGCGGCGCGATCTTCCACGGTATCGCTATCTTTAAAGGCGTAAAGTTCCTCGCCAGTGCTCGCTTCGAAGGAACGACTTTCAACGCTTGTAACTTCAGTCGCGCAGTGTTTTCTGGCGCTGGCATTTTCAACGACGCAAAGTTTCAAAGCTCCGCCGATTTTGAAGCCGCCACGTTCAGATACAGCATATCCGCTGCACGCTTCAAGGATGCTAAGTTTGCTGGACCCGCGATCTTCAAAAATGCGCGGTTTGCCGGTGATGCAGAGTTTGACAGCGCCGTATTCAATTCTGGAGCTACGTTTTTTCAGGCTCAGTTCGCTTTGGAGCGGGCTCCGTCCGGAGAAGACGACGGCGAGGAGCCGAGTGCGGAACTAGCAAAAACTTCGGCAGATCTTGTCATCTCGTTTGCTGGAGCTGTTTTTCTTGCCGACGACGATGGAGACACGGTTACCTTTGAGGGCGCGAAGTTTGGCGACCGCAACTTCAAGCGGGCGACAACATTTGACAACGCTTACTTCCGCTCGACGAAAGGGGAAAAAGCTAAACGGTGCGTGGCAAACTTCCGGGAAGTTGATTGTCTTGGGCCCATCACGTTTAGAGGCGCCCAGTTCCAAGAGTTTGTAAGGGCCGACTTTAGCCATTCGCGCTTCGAAGACAACGTTGATCTAGGCGACTGCAAATTTCTATCAGACGCGCTCTTTGAGAAATGTGCGTTCCGCGACGACATTGTCTTAGCTCAAACCCAGTTTAATAGCTTCCCTGACTTCAGACAGGCAACCTTCAACCACTACCCAAACCTTGCTCAAGCCTCCCTACCTCACTTTGACAAGCCGAGGCGTGGAGAAGAACGCAAAGTTATGGTCCAGCGGCTGAGCACCTTGCGGCGTTTGGCCAATAAGGTCGATGACAAACGGACCGAGTTCGCGCTGTTAGTACGGGAGCTAAAAATTGAAGGAGGCATTGCAAGCCGGCTGTATGGTGCTTTTTCTAACTACGGACAGAGTTGGGCTCGACCAGCAGGATGGCTTATCTTTCTTACGATTATTGTCTTTCCACTCACGTATTTAGCGAACAGCGGCTTCGTGCCGACAACGAACGAAGAAGTCGTTGGCTTCGTAGCGGGCGAGAGACAAAGTTGTCCCGACGCACAAAATGGAACGGTCATAGCGGCGGCTCTTGAACTATCTATGAGAAACGCGCTCATTGTAGCCGCGGAGAATAATGTTCGATCTGAACGGATAGCAAACTGCTTGGCAAGTATAGGGAGTGGCTGGCATTATAGCGGACTCATGATGACGCTCTTGGAAGCTCTGCAGACAATAGCGACACTCGTGCTCGTGTTCTTTATTGGCGCCGCTATCCGACGGCGACTACAAATGCGCTGATTTGTAAGTACTGTGCCGTGCAATTACCAATATCGGATCATCTACAGCTTGCTCGCCGATGACTTGCGGTGACCGCTTATAAAGACAATCTCTGAAGTTTTCTCGCCTTTACCAGCTGCCACGTTTTTTAGGCCTAGCAATTTCACGTCCTTCTCTCCCATCATGCCGACATCGATCACAACGTAGTAGCCGACTTGCGTCTCCTCTGCAGTCTTGTAGGTTTCAAGCTGCTTTGTGTAGCCGTTGATCACCTTGTTGTTCGTAGAGAGCTTGATCTCGACCAACACGCGCCCCCTAAATCCGCTCGCGACTTTGAAGTCTACGGGACCATTGCCTGTGTCAGCTTCCGGGGTAAGATCAAGATCGTGGGCCTTGCAAAAGGCATAAGCTACCGCAAAAAACAAACGTTGGGCAGAACGTTCGGGTCGCGGCTTACCTTCGGCGCTGTACAATTCTTCCGAGAAGCGGCGATCTTCGATAAGGAAACGAAACTCCTCGATAATTAACTCAACAATTTTCTGCACAGCGCTGAGGTCGAGCCTTTTCTCTTCGATTTTAGTCTTGCGAATGGCGTCGACAAGATTCCCTGCTAGTCGCCTCCAAGTTAGTTCACCCTTGGGATCAGTGAGAAAGTCATAACTCTTCGGTTTCGCCCCGTGCAGGATGTCCAATAGCACTTCAAAGTTGCCCCCTGTCTGCAGGGCCCAACTCTTGAGTTCGGCCTTAGCTTCCTTGCTTTTTCTTTTCCAAATATCTCCCAGCTGCTCGCTTACCTGTTGCCGGTGAGCTGCATTCTTCGCCGCTACTTCGCCAATACCCTCCCAATCTGAAGCCATCGGCAAGTCCCGCAAGATATCTCGCGGGACAAGGATGATTGGTGTTGGCTTTCTCTTGATGCAGGGGTTCGTCGGAAGGTTGGCAGTGTAAGACTTTCCGTTCTTTAGGAGGATCGTATGCCGCTCGGTCTTGATCTTCAGTTCCTTCAGAACCCGTTCATTGAAGTCCAGCAAATTTGGCAATATGACATTAGTGGTCATGTCACTGATGCGATCTGGGCCCACGTCTTCCTCGAACAGCGACATCGCAACGAACAGATCGGGATCATCAACGCCGAGGGTGACAATATCCCGAGCGGTCGCGATGTAACTTGCCGTTGCCTCGGCCCCCGAGCCACTTCCTGATACGGACTCCGCACCATATCCCAAACACGTTCCCTTCACTTCGGGGAATCGCAGTAAACGCTCCGCCGCTTTCCATGCAGCGTCACCGGCCTTCTTCGATGCCATCAAAAGCCTGATCACCGTCCCGAAATGCTCTTCGTACGTCCTCCTCGCTCCTTCGCTCATCTCCGTGTGAGCGCTGTGTTCGAGGAGGAGTGGATCGATGAAGAGATTCGTATCGACGTTGAGTGTGGGATTCAGCACATCCAGTCGGTCGAGTTCGGCGAGATCGACGGTGAACTGCTCAGAAAACAAGATTGGGCTTGAAAATTTTGCCATAGTTCAAATGTAGCTCGATTCGAATCGGGCATGCAGTAACACTGCATAGCAAATGACTAGGTTCTCCGCTCTGCTTCACACTAATTGGAATTGTTTCCACGACGCGCAAGAAGGCTCTGCTTGCCTTAGTTTGGTAGTCGTCTCGCGGCGTTATGCTTCCAAACGTCACCAACAACCGGACACAGCCCGTTCAACCCATCGTTGTTCAAAGCAGCACCACCACTCGCTTCTGCGCCTATACATCGGCTTCGATGTAGCGCTGAGTGGTGCTGAGTACGCTATTACCGGCCAGCATCTGTACGTCTCGCAGCGAACCGCCGACCGTTGAGATCGGCTGCGCGGGATTAGTGATGAAGGTGCGGCCACAACGGCAGCTTCGACTTTTACGTCGCTCTTAAAACTTCAGATAGCTGACGACAGTGTCCTCTCGTCGGGAAAGGAAACAGTCTGCACCCTCTGCCGAGCCGCCGATGGTAAGCGTCATTGGCTCGGCACAGCCTTCAATGCTGTATCAACCAGGCCTTTATAGCGGTGGGCGTCAGTCTCGGAGAAAGCGCTCATAGAATGTGCCGCCGTGTTGCCCATGACGCGTATATTGTGCAGTAAAGCGGCAGTCTGAGAATCGATTACTCCTTCCGTTTGCAGCGTCGTTATTATTCGCCCGATGCTATCTTTTTGGTCTATGCCCCGTGCGGCCGCTAAGCTGCGAAGACGATCATCGAGAAAAGCGCGTAACTCCAACATCGCCGCTTGAGGCGAGATTCTGGCAAGTTCATTGTATGGATTTAGAGCCTGCGCAGTGAGTGTGGCTTGTTCTGGCGATTGTGGAAGCTGGGGCAAGCTTTTGGCCTCTTCTTCGACCTTTTCGAACCAGAATTCAGTTTCGCCAAGCTTTCCTCTCAGCGCTGGAAGTAGCGAAGACAAATCCTTCCTGAACATCGCGGCAACCACAATAAGGGCAATCGGCCATGCGAAAGCCGCTATGCACTGGAAGATCACCGCGGTGAGTTGATAACCATCCATTTGTCAATCACCGTGTTTGCTGACGAGAACTATAGGAGTGGTGTGTCGGACAGCAATTTGTAAGACACGGCGATTGCCGCGGGAAGTCCTTCGTGCGCTGGCAGCATGATCGAAAAGCGAACATGGCGGCCGAACTAAAGCGCGTCGCGGCTCTACACCAAATCGACCACACGCTTCTGCGCTTCTGCGTCAGCCTCGATATAGCGCTGCGTGGTGCTGAGGGCGCTATGGCCGGCCAGCATCTGCACGTCTCGCAACGAACCACCGACTGTTGAGATTGTACGAGCGGCGTTCGTTATAAAGGTGCGGCGGCCGGAATGACTTGAACAGCCCTTAAGCTGGCAGCGCGGTACCAACTAGCGAACAGGTTCACGATTGCGCTCGCTGATGTGCGCTCGGATCGTTCTGTTGTAATGACGTAAGCCCGGCGGCGCGGGCAATCTGTCCGAGATAGTTGTCCTCGCAGTCGGAGACCAGTTTGCCGAGCGATTTCGCAATCAGCCTTGCGCGGGCAGGGCGCGCCTCGCCTTTTCAAAGTGCAGTATGATGAGCCCACTGGCGATGGCCGCAAAGAAGCACCAGACCGAAACGAAAGCGTTCCAATACATCCAGTAAGAGACAACAGATCCAAGAAAGACCGCTAGGCCACTAGCAGCGATCATCCGGTGGGACGAGAGCATGAGCGAGACCGACGTCGCCAACGGGTAGAAGAGGCGGATGAGCAGCGGCAGACCGGGGTCAGAACTGTACACGATGTGGCCGCCGTCGATTGAGGCGGCGCGGGGAAAAGCGCCCACCGAAATAAAGAAGTAGACGGCGACGGAGACCCCAGCGGCTAGGCAGAGCCAAAGCCATAGGCGCCGAGCCCGATCAGGCTCGCTAAGCAGCGTGGCCAAGGGGACGAAGACGGGCCAGAACACGAGCGCCAGCATTAGAAATCCTGCCGTCAGTTCGGCGGATCGCTCAGAGAATCCATCGTGTTCGAGGTTCAGCCAGAGAAAGCCTTCGAGGGTCTGTTGGAGGGCGAAGATTAGTGGTATCGCGGCCAGCGGAAGATCGAGGCGACCCCGGCACCGCGCCAGGCACACGACTCCCGCTGTTCCCGCGATCGCAGCGGCCACAAAACTCGCGGGTGCCGAGAAGCACATTCGATTATCTCACCGTATCTCGTATCGTGGAAAAGTTCGTTCCAAATGGAACATGGCTCAATGGATCGTATGGCCCAGACGTTTTAAGCCTACTTCCGTTGGATACCACTGTCCGTTTCGCCGACAAAGCAGGCCCTGTCTAAGAAGTCGTGCGGCGACGCGTCGATTTTTGAAGGGCACATAGGCGAATGGCTTGAGGGCTGCCAGTGCCAGCAACGCATATTCGTTGTCTCTCAACACACACATCAAAAACTCACGCTTCAAAAAATAACCCAAAATCGAATATCGACACATGGCTTTGGACTTGGCAAGCCCCGCTGGAACGCTTGATGTGAGCGTTGCGATCTGAGCACACACTGCCACCATAGCTGATGCCCCCGAGGGCCGCAGCTTAGGGCAAAGACATTCCATGCTTCCTGTGCTCGTCTGTCGTTGAAGCGATCCTGGTCATTGTTTGTGGAGTGAGCTCTATTGACTGGACGATTCTGTCGTTCAGGCTGGTGCTTACAAGCTCGACGACGGAACAACTGGGAGCACGCGGCGTTGCATAAGTGGCGGCAATAGCGCAGCGATTCATGTATGATGTGGCCCTGCGATCGCTCTCTTTAGCCATCGGTGGCCTGCAATGGATGACCGCTGCGTTCGAGAAATCTTGCGCCTAGTTCATCGTCTGCCTCCCCTGACGAGACAGCAGTTTCGCGCCTTCACGCTTGCTTACAGGAATGAGGGCCACTCTGCTGAGGTTGTCGTGGCGGAGCGCCTGTACTTCGAGACGATTGATACCAGCCCTCTTTCCATCGCCAAGCATAAGGTCCGTGTTCTCGCGCAGGCATTCGGACGGGACTGGTTTTAGTACGCCATTCCGACGTGCGCAGTACCGATGACTCCTGTGATGAGGACTTTGTCTAGACCGTTGAATGAGTCTCCGTCCGACGTTCGTTCCAAATGGAACACGCGCGAGCGCCGAGAACGCGTACTCGAGCGTGAAGATGCCGACCGGGAAATTTCAGACGATTTGTCGCGATCGCCGGTCGCGAACCATAGCGTGCACTGCACCGTCTTGGTTCAGACTGTACGCGAACAAGAATTCCCAAATGATACAGGCTTTTCGCTGCTTAGCAGTACGAAGTGTTTGCATTTGCGAAGATAACAACGTGTGGAGAAGTTGGCTGAGTGCAATAGCGCTGACATGTAATGCCCGTATTATTTTTCCGTCAGTAAAGGAAATTCCGCGACAGAGTCTGGAGTTCGACAATGAGCTTCCACAACTTTCGCTTAATAAGAAAAATCGGGTCTCAAAACCGTGCTGATCTGGGGTTGGCTTTGAGCGATTGCTGCATAAGCAGCAGATCGTCTTCCAACTCAGTAGAGAGAGAGTCTCAGGAATCGAGCGCGCTTGACGCAACGATCATCGCAGTTCTCGATCGGGATAGTGAACTCCGGCATCAATGTCTGCAGCGGCGCTGGCAAGGTGTTATCAGCTAAACATTGATCAGTAGCGGGCCGTTGCCACTGAGATGACCGACTACTCGAAGCGGTCCTTTGACGATGGGGTAGCTGCCTTCCAGAAACTTGCTGGCGCCAAGTCCATCCCTGAGGCCATCGAGATCCAGACGACGTTCGCCAAGCAAGCATACGAAGAGTACATGCAGCAGATGGCTAAGATTGGCACCATGTACCAGTCGTTTGCTAAGGACGCTTTCAAGCCGGTCGAACGCACCTTCAAGGGATCGCGATAGTCTGAGGCAATCTCAGCTCTCATCGACACTCGTTGGAACGGCGGCTTCGAAAGAGGTCGCCGTTTCCGCCTTAGCGATAACTTATCGTCAGGAATCCCTGTTCACTAGACCGGGCGATGAGGTTGAGAACGACGGATCCATGTGCCTGGGACCGTCGTTTTCGTTGGTCTGATGCAGCGAACAGCAAGCGCGGGTTTGGGGATACGGAAAATTAGAGGTGTCCGCTTTCCAAGTTGACCCGTCGCCCTGAACCTCAGCACCAGTGGCAGAAGCGGCGGCAGTGACGACGGCCGTTCCGCCACCAGCAGCGGCGATGGCAATGTCGATAAATTCTGCAGTGCACAGGTGTCGCGAGTGAGCCGGCATTTTGGCTTGCGACTGCTGCCGGACTGATCGGTGCAGCTTGTGCGGTTCCAACTGGCGACATCGCCAAGCCCATCGCGATGATCAGACCCGCAACCAACCAATTTGCTTTACGCATGATAATCTCCTGTTTGGGGTTCAGGGTGCCGGAGTGGTGGCCGGCGGTTCAGGTGTTGGAGTCGTTGTCTCAGGCGCTGCTGCCGGGGCTGATGAAGGTGCGTCGGTCTTTGCTGGTTCGGATGCCTTCTCCTCACTCTTCTGGTCCGAGCAACCAGCGGCAATCGTTGCAACGGTTGAAAGCACCAGCAAGGCCGCTATCGTTGTAAATCTTGCCATCCGCGTCTCCCTTAGTTGTTCTTTTGTAATTCCCGGCCCGCGTATTTATCCGGCCAGAGTATTTACCCTCTCAAAACCGGAGGTTTTGCGCAACTTACCACGCCATTTTGCCTGATAAAAACATTCATTACGAGCAAAGGGCCATCGTTTTGTTTGCCTGGGGCGCAAGTTGGAGGCCGCTAACTTCTTTACAATCCTGTGCAGCAAGCGCCATGATTACGGCGCGGCTGCCAAGACTCCCCAGTTCTTTGGTGGTCTGCAACAGCGGCGGCTTCGTGAGAGGTCGCCGTTTTTGGTTTGCAGAAGGTCGACACACGAGACCTGTGGATTCGCTAGCCGCCTGCTGGATACCTGCTTTACGGCCCAGCGAGCACAGGGGATCCTTTCGAACTGCGTGCATGCGGAAGCTTTCTGCCGTCGTCCTGATCGATCTGCAACGGCGGCTTCGCAAAGGGTGGCCGTTGTCGCTTGTTGGATCAGTTACCCTGACCACCCGCTTCTGCGTTTCCGCTTCAGTCTCTATGGTGCCGAGCTGATCCAGAACCCCATCGAAAATCTTTTAACTCCTTTTGCCCCGCAGCATTCCCCCTTTCGCGAGTTGTGCCATCCTTAGCGGCTCGGCCGCCATCTTTCTCCTCAACGCCGGAAGTCGATGAGAGAACTCTACAGCTGTTAAGCCTAGGGGCAGAGAGGAGTACTGTCAGAATGGAAAGAGTTTCAGACCAATACCTCCGTCTGTTCATCGATCAGGCGCCGGTCAGTATCGCCATGTTTGATCGCGACATGCGGTATCTCGCAGCCAGCGATTATTGGCTGAGCCAACACAGGATTGCCGATATAAACATTATGGGTCGATCGCATTATGACGTGTTCCCTGAAATTCCGGAACGTTGGAAACTCGTGCACCAGCGAGGTCTTGCCGGCGAGTTCATTCGGGACGACGAAGACGCGTTCGAGCGGGGCGACGGATCTATACAGTACTTGCGATGGGAAGTTCGTCCGTGGCGGACGCTTCATGGTTTCATTGGCGGCATCATCATCACGACAGAGGATGTAACCGCCCGAGTCGTGGCTGAACGAGCGCTGGGGCAGAGCCAAGCTGATCTGAAGAGGGCGCAAGCGATCGGGCGGATCGGTAGCTGGAAGGTGAACCTCAGGACAGGCGAGCTAGTCGTATCTGAGGAGACTTACCAACTGCTTCGTCTGTCACGTGGCATGCAGCTGGACTACTCAAATGTGCTTTCCATCATCCACCCAGAAGACGCAGCCCGCGTCGATGCGACGTGGAAGGCGTGCCTGAAGGGTGAGCCGTATGACATCGAGTACAGGGTGCTCGTTGGTCAGGGGTCCCGGTGGGTGCATGACCGGGCGGAGGTAGATTTTGATGAAGATGGTACACCGCTAAGAGCCTTTGGGACTTTGCAGGATATCACGGATCGCAAACAGGCCGAGATCGCATTAAGCCAAAGCGAGCAGCGGCTTCGGCTGGCTCTTGACGCGGCAGATATGGGAATTTGGGAATGGGATGTGAGCGCTGGAACGTACCAATGGAATGATCAGACATTCCGGATGTTCGGATATGAGCCTCAATCGTTTGTGCCGAACTACGATGCTTGGGCGCATCGCGTTCATCCTGATGATTTGCCGAGGCTAGCAGCGGAGGCTCAGCGGATGATGGAGCATCCACGCGAAGCCTCCGGTGAGTACCGTGCCTTTGGACAGAATGACGAGTTGCGTTGGCTTGAGGCGCGGGGTCGTTTTGAGTGCGATGGGGATGGTAGGCCCAAGCGCTACTACGGTGTTTTGATGGACATCACGGAGCGAAAGCGCGCTCAGGATCGCGATCAAATCCTAACAGCAGAAGTGAATCACAGGGCGAAAAACCTTCTGGCAGTGGTTCAAGCCGTTGCGCTGCAGACCGCCAGCGCAGACGATCCCAAGGAGTTTGCTCAAAATTTTAATAATCGACTGGCAGGGCTTGCCGCAAGCCAGGATTTGCTCGTCCAATCGCACTGGCAGGGCGTACATATCGGGGATCTAATTCGATGCCAGCTTTCCCACTTCGCGGACCTGATTGGTCAGCGTATCCTTCTCGACGGGCCACCAGCGCAGCTCAAGGCTTCGGCAGCCCAAACGCTCGGGATGATCATCCATGAACTCGCGACCAATGCGAGCAAGTATGGCTCCCTGTCATCGGCGACCGGGACCATACAAGTGAGCTGGAGAATTGAAGACCAAGACCCCCAACGTCGATTTACGATGCACTGGGTCGAAGCGCATGGGCCGACCGTTAAGGTACCAGAGCGACGGGGCTTTGGTCATTCGATCCTCGTCGATATGGCTGAGTACTCGTTGGAGGGCAGGGTGACTCTTGCGTACCCGCCGACAGGTCTTGTATGGCAGCTCTCGGCACCAGTATCCGAAGTCCTTACGGTTGATGTCTAGTGGTACCGAAGATGCGCGTATTGATCATCGAGGACGAGTATTTGATCGCTAGTACTCTCGCGCAGATGCTGACCAATGCTGGGCATGTCGTCACGGGCATGGTGGGATCGGCCGAGAAGGCCATCCCAATGCTGGACGAACGACAATGTGATGTCGCTGTCGTTGACGCAAATTTGGCTGGCTCGTGCGCGGCGCCAATCGGGACAGCGCTTCGCAAGCGTGGCATTCCTTTCGTCGTGATCTCTGGGTATTCGCGGCAGCAGCTCTTGGGGGACTTAAGAGACGCACCATTTTTACCCAAGCCGGTGGACCCAACTGAACTGCTTGCCGCTGTTTCGGCGTTGAGGGCTGAGACTTGAATTGATCGCACACACTGATTCAAGATCGTGTTGAGGCTTAGCAGCGCAAACCAGATTTGTTCCAAATGGAACATGGGTCAATGGATCGATGGCCTAGACGTTCCAAGCCCACTTCTGTTTGGTACCACTGTCCGTTTCGCCGACAAAGCAGGCCCTGTCTAAGAAATCGTTCGGCGATGCGTCGATGTTTGAAGGGTAGATAGGCGACTGGCTTGAGGGCTGCCAATGCCAGCGATGCATATTCGTTGTCTCTCAACACGCACATGATCAAAGCTTCGATGGCTTGACCGTCGGCGGTCGCATTTGCTCTGGACTACGGCTACGTCGACGTCGGAGATGAGATGGTTAGTTCCCGACAGCATCCAAACGTTGAGCGCGCGATTGAAATTTCACTTCAACAGATAACGCGAACCAGCGCCATAAGTCCCGGCAAACAAATTTGGAACAACTTCGACGCGGCGGCTTTGCAAGAGGTCGCCGTTTTTGTTCGTGACTATGAGCGAACCAGGGAACGAAGATCTTGTCTGCTGGATTTTGCTTTTTTCTGGCATGAAGAGGATCTGCTCGACATGAAGGCCCTGAAGCAAGTCGGTGCCCTTTGCGTCTGCGAAGACGAAGATGATAACCTTCTCGTCCTGCTTGTTACATCCCGCGAGACGGGTCGCTGGATCATTCCAAAAGGCTGGCTCGCTAAGCGCCTTAAAGCTCACGAAGCCGCGGCGCGGGAAGCTATGGAAGAAGGTGGCGTGACGGGAAAAATCGGGACTAAGCCGATTGGAACCTATAGGTATTTCAGGTCGCACACGCACGGGCAGCAGCTGCACATAGTGTCGGTTTACTTATTTTCCGTGCGGTCCGCGTTAGAACATTGGCCAGAGGAAGCGCAGCGCAAACGTGCTTGGTTTCCCGCTTCCGCCGCCGCACGATTGGTCGCTGAGCCAGAGTTGCGAAGCCTCATCGCCCGGGTTGGACATGCTAAGGTTCGTCCGAAATTACGTGGAATTTCCCGTTTGGCTAAATCGGCTGAGGTATTAGTCGCCCGTTGATGTTCAGCGCCGGAACTAAGAGCTGTCCGTCGTCACGCATCGGCTCAATCAGCTGCCACAATCCAGAACATCGCCAGTTAGCTTTTGATGCGTTCAAGCGCATTCACGACAGCTTGCAAAATTCAGCGATAAAGGCGTGGTACGATTTTCAAGACGAAGCAAGGCGACCTCAGGAAGATGCGCATGAGTTATCGGACTTCCAAGTAGCCACCACTACTGTGTATCGTGAAGCGGTTGATCTTGTAACTTAGCCGGCCCTTTCAACACCCGCTGACGCACCTTAATGCCGGCTTTTCCTGATATAGTTCCTGAATCGTTGTTACACTTACGTTTCAAGTCGAGGCGTAACTCAACCCAGGGAATTGCGACCAGCAGAAAAAATGCCAGTAGGGTGCTGCTGGCTACGGTGACCCACGCGCCAAGCGCACAACCGATACCTATCGCCGCCGTCACCCAGACCGTAGATGCCGTTGTAAGGCCATCGACTTTACCCGAGCTCTGATCGCGAATGATAACGCCCGCCCCGATAAAGCTAATTCCCGCCATGACGCCCTGAACTATGCCTTGCACCAACCTGCTCAAGGCATCTGGCTGGCCACCGATAGGAACTTGTATGACGGCGAGGCTCGCTGCTGCAGCGCCCAAAGACACTAGCCCGAGAGTGCGCATTCCCATCGGTTTCTGCGCAATGTCTCGCGTGAGGCCAAGCGCAGCACCGATTAGCGTTGCCATAAGGAGGCGCAAAGCCACATCTAGTGCCTGTACTTCCATCTAACCGCTCTGAGCAATGAACGCGGTCAAAACTGTTCGAGAGGCGAATTCGTTCCGTCGTGCGAAAGTTCGTTGCAGCGCTGCGATGCAGTGTTCGCGCTAGATGAGTTGGCCGGCCAGCATCTGCACGTCGCGCAACGAGCCACCAACAGTTGAGATCGTCTACGGCGTTGGTGATGGATTTGGCGGGGCTAAGATCAACGATCTGGTCTCTTTGTAGTTACGTTCGCCTGCTGTAGGATCTAGCGGGCGGGAGTGCATGCCATGTTAGACAGGGCTACAAAGCGAACTCGCGTAGCTATCGTTTTCCCAGCTGATCCAAGGGAACTAGGCCGTTCCCGTGTTGAACGATCCCGATTGTCTCAGATTGCTGAAGCATTCGTTCAACACAACGTGGAAATAGTGAGTGCGCCCTTCTCGGATGAATTCGCATCAGAGGTTGAGGCGCTACTTTCTACAGTTGATGGCGCACTTGTTTGGTTCAATCCTGTCGAAGCAGGGCGAAATCGATCGGTGTTAAATGCAGTTTTGAGGTCAGTCGCATCGAAAGGGGTGCTCGTGAGCGCACACCCCGACGCAATCGACAAAATGGGCACAAAGGAGGTGCTGTACCGCACGCGAGGAATGGCATGGGGTTGTGATACGCGGCGTTACGGAAGCTTACATGCTTTGAGGAGCGAGTTGCCGGAGACTTTGAAGTCCGGTCCTCGTGTTTTGAAGCAACTTCGAGGGCAGAGCGGCGATGGCGTTTGGAAGGTCAAAGCAACATCGAACCAGCTTTTACGTGTGAGACACGCTAAGCGCGACTGCGTTGAACAGCAAATGACGTTCGATGAGTTTGTCGACCTCTGTTCGCCCTATTTCTCCGCAGCTGGTGCGATGATCGATCAATCGTTTCAAACTCGGAGCGATGGGATGATCCGCTGCTACGTAGTCGAGGCCCAAGTAAAGGGGTTCGGAGTGCAGGCGGTGAACGCCCTTTACCCAGCTGCGCCCGGGATGTCAGAAAGTGACGCCCCTCAGCCGGGGCCACGGCTTTATTTTCCGTCCACGCGGCCCGATCTTCAGCGTCTTAAACAGCGACTCAAGGGCGCTTGGGTACCTGAGATGTGTCGCATTCTCGGAATGTGTGTCGCTGATCTTCCAATTTTGTGGGACGCTGACTTCTTATACGGTCCCAAAGATAAAGACGGCGCCGACACATACGTGCTCTGCGAGATCAATGTCAGCTCGGTTTTCCCGTTTCCGCCGTCCGCACTTGAGCCGCTAATCATTCAGACGCTCCAGCGGATAGGTCAAGAGCCGCTGAGATGCGAATAGCCGAACGACCGCATTAGACTGCGGATGGGTCTTGTGCCTAGATGGCATGGCATCGATCCGCACTTGCGAAGTCTGCGAGGGCAAGGCCGCTGGGTGTTGTGCTCGCGCCCAGCCATGTAGTGAGTGGCCCTCAATATTCCGCGTTCGCTCACCCTTCGCATTTTAAGCCTATGTTCTTTTGAACATCGCTGCCCAGATGCAGTTCATTACCTGACGCTCGAGGACTGCACTGTAAGCTTGCGGGGCCCTTCCGGGCGGCTATGTTGTGAATGACAGCCATTGGGGGAGTTGATGGGACGACGTGCTGACAGAGAAAAAGAAGACGACGAGGACCGTGAAGCTGTTTGGTTGGATTTTGAGATCGCTTTAAGCCGTTGCGGATCGGTTGATCCAGTTGACGTGAGAGCCGCTCTGCTTGATCTCGGTCTGACCGTGGTGCGCATTGAAGATGCTCAGACGGGCGCGACGATGCTTCGCGATGCCCTCAATAGGAAGCCGCTGTTTCGAATTACGTTCGTTGCCGACGTTGCGGATCCGACAGCACCTGCTATCGCGATCGACTTCGCACAATCACAAAACGAGGCCGAAGACCGGGCGCTGACACTGCTTCCTATATATCGGGGAAGGGGCGCGAAGGGCTGGAGGATTACCAAGGTTAGCATGTGACGAGCTAACACCGGGCCGCCGTTTTTTGGCGTTGATCGGTCCGGAACTGATTGGCGAGTTTCTCGCCGTTCTCGGATGCTGAGTAAAATTACTCTCTGTTCAGAATCTTTGAACTGCCTTACTCTGTCTACAGTTCCGCAAGTCACAGATCGGGTCCATTGCGCACCGTCGACGTAGGCTGCTGATGAAGTCATCGATCAAACGCGTCACCGACAGCCCTGTCCATTTGTTGCATCGTGCCGGGCAACTCGCCGAAGATAATTTTGCACGATTGATTGGGGAGCTTGGCATAACGGCGCGCCAAGTCGCTGTTCTAGCAGCTGTTGCTGGGCTTGAGAATCCGAGTCAAACGTTGTTGTGCCGCACTACAGGGATTGATCGCTCGACGCTGGCCGATATTGTGCAGCGGCTTGTGTCCCGTGGTTTGCTCGCTCGGCGCCGGACACGTGACGATGCGCGAACGTATGCCGTTCGCCTTACGCCAGAGGGCGAAAAGATACTCGCGACGGCATTGCCCATCCTCGAACGGTCCAGCGGAACACTACTAACACCGCTGACTGCCACGGAGCAGGAGACGTTTATTCGGCTGCTTGAGAAAGTAGTGCTGCTCGAATCTAAAGTTTGACAATCTGAGGTGCCCGCTAACTGCTACCTACAGGGCCATCGGGCTCAAGTCATTCCACCCGGGCCCGTTCGATCGCGATAACACTCGCCAATCTAAAGCAGCTCCACAACCCGCCTCTGAGCTTCGGCATCAGCCTCGATGTATCGTTGCGTCGTGCTAAGCGCACTATGGCCAGCCAACATCTGCACGTCACGCAGCGAGCCGCCAACTGTTGAAATGGTGCGGGCGGCGTTGGTGATGAATGTACGTCGACCTGAGTGACTTGAACAGCCTTGCAATCCGGCTGCGCGGTACCAAGCGGCGAACAGGTTCACGATTGCGCTCGCTGATGTGCGCTGCGATCGCTCTGTCGTAATGACATAAGGTGACGCATTGCCTTGCTCGCGTAGCCCCTGCAGCGCCGCCCTCAACTCCTTGTTCAGCGGGATTACACGACCCGATGCGCCTTTGCTTGCCTCGTTCCGCAAGTGCAGTGACGTGCCCAAGTTGCCCTCAGCATCTGTAACCATGTCCCACGTCAGCCCTGCGATCTCCTTTGCGCGTAGCCCTGCTTTGACGGACAGCAGGAAGATGGCGACGTTGCGGGTAGGGTAGCGGGTCTGGGCCAGAAGGGCTGCTGTGAGCGCTATTTGACGCTTTGAGAGCACCTTTGCTTGCTTTGCGAGTCCCATAGAAAAACTCGTAGTGAAAAACGCCTTTTGGAACAATGTAACGTCAGTGCGCTATGCGGACAACCGATGTGGGCCCAGAATTGCGTTTGTGCGCAGCTATTTAGGGCAACTGATATTGAAATCCGTATTGTGCCATGAGTTCTCACTCACATCGAAAGATTGAGGGACACCCTGCTATATTGGCCATCTTTTTTGCGGGTTGAACCTCGCGGCAATTGTACAAAAATATCGAATCATGCGGCGAGTAAAGGCAAATCGCTCCGCCAATAGCCAGGCGGGTTTGGTGGCATCAAGGCGAAATGATTACGCCTCGTTGGATCGCGCGAAAACGGGTGGTTGGCGGCCCGGAAATGATTGACATCGACAAGACCCTACGCGGTGCCCGTTCACTCGACACGGGCTTATAATTTGCCACTGAAACTCTGACGTAAATGGCATTAGCGCACGGGTTTCGTCGCGGCATCGAAAAATTATGAGACTGCGGTTTCAAAATTGAAAGAAAAACGTCAATGAAATCAAATACCATTTTCCTGATATTTGCGGACGACGCTGCGACGAAAATGGATGCAAATATTCGCGCTGAATCATTGAAAACAGATATTGGTCGCCTATATCAACGGTGATCGTCGAACGGTTCGACAATCATGTGTAAATGACAATATCTTGGAGTAATGTAATGTCTATTTTAGAGGATGACGAACTGCCGGTTCCCGCAGATGAGGTTGGTGAGATCCAGGCTCGCGCCGCGCAGAAGGAACGGGAGATCGAGGCCTTTGTTCGTGAGTACAAGGCATACGCAAGGAAGAGCGCTGAAGGCATCTTGGGCTTGGCGCGTACGATCATGAGGGCCGAGGACGAATTGGGCGGCATCAGTCGCGCTGCTTTCTACGCCGAAGTTGGTCTTGATCGTGACCCGTCGAAGCTGACAAAGCTTAAGAAGATCGGCGAGAATTTGACCCGCTTCCAACCCTACCTCGAGGTTCTTCCGAACTCTTGGACGACGCTCTATGAGCTGGCCAGGCTGCAGGATGAGGACTTTAGAAGGGTTGCGGAAAGCGGTCTGATGCACCCGTTGGCCACGATGAAGGAGATCGATGCGGCGCTTGGTAGGTCGGCGGCAAAAGGCACGCCACAGTTCAGGGTCTATGTCGACCTGAGTTTGATTGGATCGCGGAGTCGACAGGCCGAGTTTGTTAGAAAGCTTCAAGCTCTTGCCGCGCATTTCGACTTGAAGCCGGTCGCGCCGAGCCACGAAGACGACTTGTCGAGCCTTCTTGACGAGCCTGATGACACCCAGCAGGCAGCCTAGGGAGGGAAGCACAATGCGACAGCAACTCTCTGAACTGCTGCGACCCACTGAGCTTGCCGACCTCATCCAGCCCCCGGACATCATTCGGGGGCTGGAGCGTATGGTGGAAGACCGGTCACTGCTCAATATGATCTTTTTTGGCAAGCCCGGGCTCGGTAAGTCGTCGGCAGCCCAGATCCTCGAGAAGAAACTCGACGCTGACATGTATGTGATCAACGGATCTCTCTGGACCGGGGTCAGCCATGTTCGTGAGGATCTTGAGACCTATGCCAGCACCTTGTCGCTGACGAGTGACATCAAGATCTGTCTCATCGATGAGTGCGAGTTTTTGTCGATCAATGCGCAAGCGGCTTTGCGCGGTGTCATTGAGAAGTCAACGCATGTTCGCTTCCTGATGACCGGTAACAACATTAGCAAGCTTGACCTTGCTATAAAATCTCGGTGCATGGCGATTAATTTCGATGTCCGGCAACTTGAGGCAGAGGCAGCGATTCAGCGCTTGCTGCCTCGGTACATGGATAAGCTCGGCAGGCTTGGCTACGACAACATAGACGCCAAATGGTTAAGCGATGAGATGCATGTCGTCTTCCCCGATCTCCGCAGGTTCGCAAATGCCATCGAGTTTCGACACGGCGCGCCAGACGAGGAAAAGGTGAGGCTATTCCAAATGGAACAAAATCGTATGGTAGGGAAGTCGGGCGACGGATACAAGGCAGCGTGAACCGGCTGCACGATTATTGAGCCGGCAACAGGGGGCGCTTATGGCGCCCTTTTTTGTTTGTGTATTGTGGTCGACTGCTTTTAGGCAGCAGGACTTTAACCGCTGTTGGGCTCGAACCGGCCATAGTTGGAAGTCAACTAAAACAGCAGCCGTTGACCCAAAGCGGCACTGAAGAAAATCGTCGCTCACTTACGTCTCGTTGCGCGAGGGCCGTGGCACAGAAGCTTGGCATTACGGATGTCAAGGCCGGGGTCTTCCCCGAAGATAAGGGCAAGATCGTCGAGAAGATGCGCAAGCAAGGCCGGGTGGTCGCGATGGCGGGCGATAGCGTAAATGACGCGCCGGCTCTGGCGGCAGCCGATGTTGGCATTGCCATGGGCACTGGCACTGATGTCGCCATGGAGAATGCCGGCGTGACCTTGCTGAGAGGCGACCTCAAAGGCATCCTCCGGGCGCAGGATCTGTCGGCGGCGACGATGGCCAACTTCGCCAGAACTTGTTCTTTGCCTTCATCTATAATGCAGCGGGCGTGCCGATCGCTGCCGGACTAATTTATCCAGTCTTCGACATCCTCTTGTCGCCCATCATCGCGGCAGCGGCGATGGCTTTGTCGTCCGTCTCTGTTGTCGGCAATGCGCTGAGGCTCAATCGCGCAGCGCTGCAATATGGCGAATGCCCGTTTGCCCTGGAGCAAAGCGTCATCGAGGAGATCAGCGCGTGTTGGGCGCGGTCCGCAAGCGCGGTATGCCGTGCAGGGGCGCGCGGCGGTGAACTGAACTTAGCGTGACTGCCGAGCAATCGATTTCCAGAACACAATCTTATCGTTGCCTTGCTCGTAGAAATCTCTAATGCGAGCCTCTTCTGCATAACCAAGGCGCTTGTAAAGCGCCCGCTGCCCATCGA
>ERZ1066138.36-NODE-36-length-40695-cov-10.815871_pt1 | contig 40695 bp, 33 predicted proteins | sample MGYA00382785_ERZ1066138 | MGnify/ENA primary metagenome ERZ1066138 (study PRJEB33369, sample SAMEA5778368) | biofilm metagenome | biome: Industrial cooling water; feature: Water cooling tower basin; material: Biofilm | place: United Arab Emirates | collected... | reverse complement strand
GTGCAAAAGCACGGCAATGTCACACTGGCTGTAATCCGATCGGGTGTGGGCCTAAGGCTGGGTGCCAATGTCGGCTACATGAAGTATACCCGTTCACCAACGTGGAACCCGCTGTAAGCGGAGCCCACTGGCGGCCGCGGTTCATCGCTTGGAAAGACGTCAGACGCGAAAAGCGGGCGTTCTCGCCTAGCCCTCGCAAGGCTGTCGAACTCCGTGGTGGCCCTCGGGCCGCTGTACTCCGGGACGGGCATAGGGTCCGGCTTCCGGCGAAACGGCACGAACGAGGACGCACGGAGTGATCACCATCCAATCGGCCATGCTGGTGGTGCTCGGCTTTAGTATCGCGGGGCTTATGGCGTGCGTAATCGCGCCCGCATACCGGCGCCGCGCCGCCCGCCTCGCAACGCTCGAATTGAAGCGGACGATGCCGCTCACGGAAGCGGAAATCGCCGCCGACAAGGACCGCATCCGCGCCGACTACGCGATTCGTGTCCACAAGCTGGAGAGCAACCTCCACGACCTCTCTGTCGAGACCTCCCGTCAACTCATTGAGATCAACCGGCGCGATGCCCGCATCAGCGCACTCGAGAGCGATGTCGCGCGCTTGGCCACCATCAACGAGGAACATGAAAACGCCCGCCGCGTCCTCGAACTCACCATCACCGACCGCTTGCCGAAGGTGGAGCAACGACTCGCCGCAGCCAAAAAGCTGCTTTTTGAGCGCGACCGCGAAATTGCTGCACTGACGCAGACTGCCCAGCGACAGGCCATCGCACTGGAAGAGGCAACGCAGATCAATACGCAACAGCGCAACGACATCCATCGCCTGAACGCCACGCTGACGACCCGCGCCGCCCGTCACCGTGACAAAGCGGAAGAACAAAAGCACGAAACTGAAATCGCGCTGCGCACGGAAATTGAAGCGCTTCGCGCCCGCGTGCGCGACCAAGGCGATCTCATCACCCGGCTACAGTCCACCTCGCCTGAAACATCTCAGACCGATACGGCCAGCGAGATGTCCCGCCTCCGGGCCAATCTCGCAGAGGCGGAACGCGCGTTACAAAACGCCCAAAGTTCGGGAACGCCGGCCAATGGCGCAGACCGCGACACCGAATTGCGCGCATTGAGATCAACCGTTGAGGATCAAACCGCCGAAATCGCACGCCTCAAGGCCGCTCTCGTCGCCCGCAGTACGTCGGGCGAGATGGTCGCCGCCGCAGAATACACGAAACTGAACGATGAGTTGAACGCGGTGAAAGCCAGGCGCGATGCGCTGGACAGCGAAGCCGCCAAACAGGCAGACGCTATCCTCGAACTGCGTGCCGAAGTCGCAGCCGCAAATGAGAAACTCGCGCGGCAATCGGCGTTCTATCTGGCTGAGATGCAGAAATTGGCCGCCGGAACACGGCCGGTCGCGGCACCGCAAGAGCCAGAAGCGGCGGCATCGCACGGCGCCCAGCGTATGTCACTGGCCGAGCGCATGAATGCGCCACGTATCGCCACCGTACAGATTTCGAACCGGTCGTCTTCAGGACCGTCCAATGAAAACCACGCGAGCGACTCCGGACCGGCGGACGCATCCGATCAAGCGCAGGGTTCCGAACGTCGGCCAAGCTTGTTGCAACGGATTACTGGATTGGAAAAGCCGGTGGTGTGATCCACGGCTGTGAGGGCGTTAGTATTTCAGTGCGACCAGAACGCCCAAGCTGCGGTTCGTGATGTCGCGCGAACTCTCTGCGACCACGGCACCCTTCTTCTTCAGTCTTTTGGTTGTGGCGACACCGGCCTCATTAGACACCATATCCACGACCAGCGGCGGGAGCGCCCCGCCCGCGATCACGGGCGCCTTCTTACGCATCGATGATTTTGCCGTGCGCACCGATGGCTTTCGTTTGAGCTTGAGAGGCGTAATCTTCAAGCTTTCGGCCTGGTCCAGCCTGACTGCCAGCACCTGAACTGGCATGTCGGGCACCATATGCGCGACAACCACCCGTGGCACCGGAACATTGGGTGCCTGTGCCGCCGCCGCTTCGAATTGCTTGAACGCCTCGACGCGCGACGGGTCAGCCTTATCGATGTGCAAATCAGGAGCGAGTGGCACCGAGACCCGCATAATCTCTTTCACTGCGGACACTGCGCAAAGAGCCAAAAAGCCATTGAAGGCGAAATAGCGCGCCGCTGCCCCAAACCGCTGATGCACACTCAAAAACATGTCTACGCAAACACTTATGTTGAAAAGCGGAGAATGACAGCCAATTAACCCTGTCACCACTCGCGCTTTATAAGTCCTATTGCAAGCCTCGCCATCTACAAGTCGAAGCACGGTAAACGGACAGGCTATCCTTCGGCCTCGCACAAACCATGCAGTGGCACGAACGGCAGAGAAGCTGTTTGGTTCCGACGACCGGTGCGTCCAAGCGGCAACCTGAACGTAGCGGCAGCGCGATTCGCCCAAAGCTGCAGGTCATAGCCCGATCGAGCGCATGGCACGCTCGATGGCGGCGGGCTCCGGCAGTCCACCGCGCACCATGTAAGCCGATGCACCCGCGATCAGAGCGACGAACAGCACCACGATCGTCCATGCGATCGCCGATCGAGCCCGCTCGACCCTGCGCTCTCGCCGCGCCCGTCCGAGCCATCCTGCCGCCTGCTCGGCGACGCCTTGACCGCGATGTCCTGTGGCCTGCCTTGCAAACGGCTCAACGCAAGCAATCGAGAGGTCGATATCGTCGCGCGCGAAGGCCACGCCGGCGGACGAAGGCGGCTGCTGCGAATGTGCCGGTGGCGACCGCCCCGCCAACACGTGATCAATTTCAACCGTCAAGCGCCGCATGTCATCGGCCACGTGATCGAAATGAAAACGGGTCGACGGCGCCGCGGCCGGACGGCTGCCGGTGTCAGGCGATCGTCGGGGCGAGGGCGAAAACATGGGCGTTCCCAATCGAAGCGCCAAGGCGATGGACGTCGCACGAAAATCGAGGCTGGTAACGAGCGCGCCCGCGGCCCGACCGCGGCGCTGATCTCTCCCCCCAAAGCCGCGGGAGCAATGTCCCACTGGCTCATGATCCCACGCGACTCCGACCTACGGCTGGCCGACGCGCACGCGGCACCCTCATCCCGCGTACAGCCCCAGGTTAGTGACAGATTGGCCACGCGACAAGCCGGAGTTTCTAGCCCAGGTCTCTCGTGCAAGGCTGAGCAAAACTGCCTGTTGCGCTCCGACTGGATTTTCCGCGAGATCCAGTCCACATCGATCCGATCGTATCGATCCGCTCCATCTCTCGATGGCCATCAGCAAGACCGGGGACACACGCATATGCTTCTACTCGCCGTCGGGGTAATTCTCTTTTTGGGCATTCACCTCGTTCCCACTTCGCCCGAACTTCGCAACGGCCTTGTCGCCCGCTTCGGCGCACCGGCCTACAAAGTCGCTTTTGCCGTTGTCTCGTTCGCTGGCCTTGCCGTTATCGTGCTCGGCTATCACAAGCTCCAGATGAACCCGGGCAAGAACGTCTTTTTCGGCGAACCGCCGGTCTGGCTGAACCACGTCTCATGGCTTCTCATGCTGCCCGCCATGATTGCGCTGGTAGCCGCTTACGTCCCGTCTCACATCCACACCGCGCTAAAGCACCCCATGCTGGTCGCGATCAAGATCTGGGCGCTCGCGCATCTGCTTGTGAACTGGGATCTGGGCTCGTTCCTGCTCTTTGGTTCGTTTCTGGCCTACGCCGTCTATGACCGCATTTCCGTAAAGAAGCGCGGCGCGCTCGGTCCACTCGGCGCGAAGAAGGGCGGCATCGGTGGCGACATTGTCGTCCTGGTGGTCGGCATCGGCCTCTACGCGTTCATGCTCCTTTACGGCCACGCGTGGCTGATCGGCAAGCCGCTGCTGCCGGCCTAGCGCGATGATCCGAGATTAAAAAGGCCGCCCGGTGAGGCGGCCTTTTTGCGGTTAAGCCCTACGTCCTAAACTAGCGCAGCGGCACGATGAAATCCGTGAACTTCCCCGTCTCGTTGCTGAGGCCGTTGTCTGAAATGATCAGCGACGAACCAGGCTTCATCACATCTTCGATCTTGAGGCGCACGTCGGGCGGAAGATTGACGCGCTGCAATGCTGCCGCCGCGGTCTGCGACTTGCGCAGGTCCGCCGCCGCCCGCTCTGCATCTTCGAAAGCCTCGGCCCGCTGCTTTTGCGAACCGGTCATCTTCGCGGGAGGTGTGTGTGACGGGATGGAAGCCACCGACCAGGTGACCTCGTTCGATGACGGCTTCACAGACAGTGCCGTGAACACATGCGTTCCCAGCGGCTCATCGGGACGCTCGATCGTCACCGGAGCCTCCAAGATCGGTTCATAGCCCTGGCGGGCATAGATTTTCTGCGTTTTGCGGCTGATGAATACGTGGATTGGCTCCTTACGCTTGGCTTCGCGCCGCTTGGCTGCGGCCTCCGCCTCGGTCGCATCGGCGAGTTTCTGGTCGGCAGAACGCGCATCATTCACCGCCTTCACACGGGCGGCGTTGGCATCTGTAAGCGCCGCTTCTGCAGCAGCCAGAGCATCAGCGGCTTTGGCAGCAGCGGCCCTCGCTGCATCAGCGGCATCTGCGAGATCGAGTGCAGCGGTCTCCAGCCGGTCCTCATCTTCGCCTGCACGGGTGACGTCCTCCGGCGTGAACGCCGTCTTCTGCACGAGAGACTTCGAGAACTTGCCGAGCTTTTCGTTGGCGATCCGGGCCGCCTGATCCGCTTTGCGAGCTACGGCCGCCAATCGTTCCGCCTCGACGCGGGCATCGCGCACGGCAAGTTTATGCCCGTTCGACGTCTTGACGATTTCAGCCGCTTTGGCGATCGCCTCGGCCTTTTCGTCTCGCGCCGCGGCAACCGCAGCAGCGAGGCGCTCCATCTCCTCCTTGCGTCCCGCACGCAGGTTGAGGATGGCTTCGGAAGACTGCGGGGCTTCGCTTGCCAGCGCCGTCGAAACCGCAATCACGCTGCCGACTTCCGACGGCGGGCCCGAACGCACATCGGAAGCATCCGCCACGCGGGTTTCGCCCGGCAGCATTGCGTGCATGCTGGACATGTCTTCCGGATAGGCTGCGAAGAGCTGCGGGTGATCAAATGCCACCGGCTGCACCGGATCGTACGAAACGATCACGCGCGCACCGAGCTTTGTGACCTCGAACAGCCGTTTGGAGAACCCGTGCGGCAGGCGAATGCAGCCGTGTGAGGCCGGATACCCAGGCAGCGCCCCCGCATGCAGCGCGACCCCAGACCAGGTAATGCGCTGCATATTCGGCATCGGGGCGTTGTCATAGAGATTCGAAAAGTGGACGCGGTTCTTCTCTAGAATGGAGAACACACCCGTCGGCGTCGGAGTTCCGAGTTTGCCCGATGAAATGGGCGCTTCCATCATGACGCCATGCTGGTCCCAGACGGTCACCCGCTGCCGGCGCAATGAAACGGTAATGACGAGAGGCCCCTCCGGAGCGCGATCGGCCACCTTCTCCTTGGTTTTATTTCCACGCTCGATGCCACCGTGATCGTACATGGCATCGACAGGAGCCGAGCGCTTCACCTTCCGCTTCTTGACGACGTAGGGGCGGTTGTAGGTGCCGTAGCCGTAGTCGAAGAAAAATTGCGCTTGGGCCGGCAGCGGCGCGCAAAACAGACCTGCCATTAATCCAGCGGCAGCCAGCGAAATATGATTATTCAAAAGGGGAACGCGATACACCATGGCCCCATCCAAACCCTGCAACAACCCACCCGACGCCACAAACTACGATCGAAGCGTAATAACTTGGTTAGCAGAGGCGTCATATTGGATGCAACGCAAGTCACGCCTTGAGAATGTCGAAGGCATGACACCTGTGGCAGAGCCCCCACGTATAAGAACTAATACCGAGCTCGAAGATGGCAAATTCGGGCTTCACCTAAGCCGACAATCGGTCTGGAACTGCTCGGTTGATGCGCTTAGGTTGTCGCTGCGCCGGCAGATGATCACCCCTCCGGCTTGCGTGCTGTAGCCCCGTTAGCGCCAACCCGGCCCGTAGATGTCCATCCAGAAACCCTCTCCCAGACTGATGGCGCCGGATATCGCCGCGCTGAAAGGCGAGCGCCCGGTCGTCGCGCTGACAGCTTATCACGCGCACACCGCCGCCATCGCCGACAAATATTGTGATTTCCTGCTCGTCGGCGACAGCCTCGGCATGGTCATGCACGGCTACGAGACCACCGTTCCCGTGCCGCTTGACCTGATGATCATGCACGGCAAAGCCGTTGTGCGCGGCGCGCGCCAAGCACTCGTCGTCATCGACATGCCGTTCGGCACCTACGAAGAAAGCCCGTCGGTCGCTTTCCGCAACGCTGCCCGGGTGATGAAGGAAACCGACTGTGGTGCGGTCAAACTTGAAGGCGGCCGCCGCACCGCCGAGACGATCCGCTACCTCGTCGAGCGAGGGATCCCGGTCATGGCCCACATCGGTCTGACCCCGCAAGCGATCAATGTGCTCGGCGGCTGGAAAACCCAAGGGCGCACGCGCGACCAATGGGCCGCCCTGGAAGAGGACGCCAGGTTGGTCGCTGAAGCCGGCGCTTTCGCCGTGGTCCTCGAAGCGATAGCCGAGCCGCTGGCCGAGCGGATCACCGCGGCAGTGCCCATCCCGACGATCGGCATCGGTGCCTCCGCCGCCTGCGACGGCCAGATCCTAGTCATGGAAGATATGCTCGGCCTCAGCCCTCGCGTACCGAAGTTCGTGAAGGAATTCGGCCGCATCGGTGCGGCCATTGAGGGCGCGATCAAGTCGTACTCCGAGGAGGTCCGGGCCCGCCGTTTTCCCGAGCCCGCCCACACCTACGCCATGAAGGACGAACCGAACGCCGAACCGGCATCAACAGCGCCGAAGCCTGTCAAAAAGACGAAAAACCCTTTCCCGCGCGAGGCTTGAGCGGGGCGAGATGCCACCCAACCTCATCCGCGCCGAACTGCGCCGCGAAAATGGTTGCGCCGCCGTAGGTTGACACTATCAATGCGCCCAAACCGAGCCACACCGAAGGACGAAAGCCCCGATGGTCGACAAGAACGACGCGCTGTCCCGTGAGATCGACGAGGAACTGCGGCGCGAAAAACTAGAAAAGCTGTGGGAACAGTACGGCACGTATGTGCTGGGCGCAGCCGCCACGCTCGTTTTGGCGGTCGGCGGGTACCAGGTCTACGAGCAGCGAAAAAAGAGCTTCGCTGCCGAAAATGGCGCCCGATACGATGCCGCCGTGACGCTCATCGAGCAGAGCAAAACGGACGAAGCTCAAAAGGCGCTCTCAGAAGTTTTGGCAAGCGGGCACGCGGGTTACGCGTCTTTGGCCCAGTTGCAGCTGGCCGGCATCCATCTCAAGGCAAATCGCCCCCAGGACGCTCTGGCGGTGTTCGAAGCACTTGCGACCAGCCCCTCCGCCGATGCCGACATCAAGACCTTCGCCCTCCTTCAGGCTGCTGCGTTGCGCCTTGGGCAGGCCGACTTTACCGAGCTTCAGAATCGGCTCAAGCCAGTGGCAGAGGGTTCGACGGCCTGGCGTTTTCAGGCCCGTGAGCTACTTGGCACAGCCGCCTTCAAGGCTGGCAAGTTCGATGACGCGCGTGCGCAGTTGACGCCGCTGCTGGCCGATCCGGAAACGCCCCGCGCGGCTCTCGATCGCATCCAGCTGATTTTGGCGGCGATGGCCTCGGCCGACGCCGGAAAAACAGCAGCAGCCCCTGCCGCGACGGTGCCGCAAACGCCTGCCAAGGAGCAGACATCGACGCCTCCCGCCGAAACACCGGCACAAGGAGGCAAGTAGAGGAGATTAGGATGGTTCGGCCCCGCCCCGTGCATCGCGCGCTTGCCCTCGTAGGGCTGAGCGCCTGCGCGCTGGCAGGCTGCTCCTCTGACAGCCTCCCGAGCCTGCCCGATGTTGGCAAACTGAACCCGTTCAAGGAAACGCAGGCTCCGCTACCGGGTCGCCGCATTCCTGTTCTGCCGGCAAACGAGAAAGTTCCAGGCGAGCTTGCGGATGCATCCGCGCCGATCGTCGTTCCCGCGCCCATCGCCAACGAAGATTGGACGCAGCCCGGCGGCGCGCCTTCAAACGTGCTAGGCAATCTCGCACTTTCCACAGCGCCGCGCGAAGTCTGGCGTTCGAGCGCCGGCTCAGGCTCGAGCGGCAAGGGCCGCGTCATCGCTAGCCCCATCGTGGCCGGTGGTCGCGTGTTCACGCTGGATGCCGAGGGCACCGCCACCGCTTTCTCCATTTCTGGCGGCTCTCAGATCTGGCGACAAAGCCTGGCGCCGACACCGCCCCAAACCGCCCAGGCCGGCGGCTTCTCGAGTTTCTCGGCGGGAAGCCTGTTCTCCCTCGGCGGAGGTGACGGCGGCGGGTACGGCGGTGGCCTCGCGTCCGACAACGGCCGCCTCTTTGGCGCCACCGGTTTTGGGGCCGTCATCGCGCTCGACCCTGCAACCGGCAAGCGCCTGTGGGAGAAGAACCTCGGCGCGCCCATCCGCTCTTCACCCACCGCTGTCGGCGACCGGGTCTTCGTGCTGACCACCGAAGGACGTTTCTACTGCCTTTCGGGTATCGACGGTGCCGAACTCTGGTCTGCGCGCGGGCTTCCCAGCCAAGCCTCGCTGTCCCTCAATGCCAGCCCCGCCGTTGAAGGGGAGATCGTCGCCGTTCCCTATCCCACTGGCGACGTTCTCGGCCTCAAGATACTCGACGGCAGCCCGGTCTGGTCGGAAAGTCTGACCCGCACCCGTACCGAGAGCCAGTTCGCCTCGATGACGGACGCGGCCCGCCCGGCAATCGAGAACGGCGTCGTGTACGCCATAGGTCACGCAGGCCGAATGACGGCGACCAACGCCAAGACCGGCGAACGGATTTGGTCGCTCAACGCTCCAGGCACCCAGACACCTTGGGTCGCAGGCGAAAGCGTGTTCATTGTCGATACGCGAGCGCAGATCATGGCCGTCTCGAAGCGCGACGGCAAAATCCAATGGACCACGAAGCTGCCCACCAGCGGCGCATGGTCCGGTCCCGTGCTCGCCGGCAACCAGCTCTGGGCCGTTTCGTCGAAGGGCCTCCTAGCCACTATCGATCCGACCGCCGGCCGTGTTCTTGGACAGCAAAACATCGGCTCCGGCTCCTACATCGCCCCCATCGTCGCCGGTGGCCGCATGTATCTTCTCACCGACGACGCCAAACTCATCGCCCTGCAGTGAGTGACGGACAGATCGCTGCTCCGAGGACGAGCGAATTCGAAATCTTTCTCGTCGCCGTTCCCGGTTTAGAAGGCCCTCTGTGCGCCGAAGCGCGCGCGCACGGCTTCACAGCCAAGACTGTCTCTGGTGGCGTCACGATCAAGGGCGGCTGGCCCGAAGTTTGGCGCGCCAATCTCGAACTGCGCGGCCCCAGCCGCATCCTCGCCCGCATCGACCAGTTTCGCGTCGTCCACTTGGCGAAACTCGATACGCGTGCGCGGCAGGTTCCATGGAGCACCATCCTGCGCCGCGACGTGCCCGTCCGCGTTGAAGCCTCCTGCAAGTCTTCGCGCATCTATCACTCGGGCGCCGCCGCCGAACGCATCGCCCGCGCAATCCAGGAAGAATTGGGCGCACCCATCTCCGCCGATGCCGACGTTGCCATCAAGGCCCGCATCGAGAATGATATCTGCACGATTGCAGTCGATACGTCCGGCGAACCGCTCCACAAGCGCGGCCACAAGGAAGCCGTGGCCAAAGCTCCCATGCGCGAAACCATGGCCGCACTTTTTCTGCGCCAGTGCGGCTACACGGGCAGCGAACCGGTCCTCGATCCCATGTGCGGCTCCGGGACGTTCGTCATCGAGGCCGCCGAGATTGCCGCTGGTCTGAAGCCCGGTCGCTCGCGCACCTTCGCCTTCGAAAAATTGGCAACCTTCGATGCGGCCACTTGGGATGCAATGCGCACCGCAGGCACCACCCAGACACCCACACATCGCTTCTACGGCCGTGACCGCGATTCTGGCGCCATCCGCATGAGCCGCGCCAATGCCGAACGCGCTGGCGTCTCCGCCTTCACCGAATTCGCTGAAACATCCGTCCAGGAACTGACAGCGCCCGACGGACCGTCCGGCCTCGTGATCGTCAACCCGCCCTATGGCGATCGGCTTGGCGAGACCAACAAACTCCGCCCGCTCTATCGCGCGCTCGGCCACACTCTGATGACCCGCTTCCCCGGTTGGCGCGTCGGCCTCGTCACCAGTGACGACAACCTCGCCAACGCCACGGGCCTGCCGTTCTCGCTGACGGCCGAACCCGTCCTGCACGGCGGCCTGCGCATCAAGCTCTACCGTACAGCCGCGCTTCCCTGATGCTACGCCGTGCTCTGCCCGTCGTTGGTCTTGATGTCCTGGAACCTGATCGCCGGATTTTTATCCGTAGCCCAGCCGAGGCTGAACTGGCTCTGCGCCAGATAAACCCGATCGCCGTCGAGGTCGGTTGCGATCGCCGACTTGTTCTTGGCCGCAAACGCTTCCAGCGCCGCCTTGTCGTCCGACGTGAACCACCGCACCACTTCATAAGGGCAGCTCTCGAAGACGACCGGTAGATTATATTCGTTCTTCAGCCGGTCCTCGAGCACGTCGAGTTGCAGCGCACCGATGACACCCACGATCGGCTGCGAGCCATCAACCGGGTTGAACACCTGCACGACGCCCTCTTCCGCCATCTCCATCAGCGCTTCGCGCAGCTTTTTGGCGCGGATGGCATCTTCCAGGCGCACGCGGCGTAGGATTTCCGGCGCAAAACTGGGAATGCCGAGAAAAGTGATATCCTCGCCTTCGGTCAAAGCATCGCCGATGCGCAGCATCCCGCGGTTCGGAATGCCGACCACATCGCCCGCATAAGCGACCTCAGCCAGCGAGCGATCCTGCGCGAAGAAGAACTGCGGTGCCGCCAGCGCCAGCGTCTTGTCCGTACGCACGATCTTCACCCGCATGCCGCGATTGAGCTTGCCGGATACGACGCGCATGAACGCCATGCGGTCACGATGGTTCGGATCCATGTTCGCCTGGATCTTGAAGATGATGCCGCTCATCCGCGGCTCATCCGCTTCCACCGTACGTGTCGCGGCACGCAAGCTGCGCGGCGGCGGCGCAAAAGCCACGAGCGCATCCAGCAGATGCCGCACGCCGAAGTTTTTCAAAGCCGAACCGAAGTAAACCGGCGTCAGCGTGCCATGCCGGAAGGCTTCCAGATCGAACTTGTTGCAAGCTTCCTCGACGAGGCTGACCTCATCGCGCCAGCGCTCCACAGCACCGTCTTCCGTCAGCAGCGTCTCGAAAACCGGGTCGTCCGGCCCCGAAACCGGCACATCGACGCCCTCGTCGTCCAGTCGCGTGATCCTCGGCTTGTAGAGATCGTACGTCCCGCGGAATTCCCGGCCACGCCCGATCGGCCAGTTCATCGGCGCCGTGTCGAGGGCCAGGATATTCGCAATCTCATCGAGCAGTTCGATCGGCTCCCGCGTCTCGCGGTCGAGCTTGTTGATGAACGTCACGATCGGGATATCGCGCAGGCGGCAAATCTCGAACAGTTTGCGCGTCCGGCTCTCGATACCCTTCGCCGCGTCGATGACCATGATGGCGCTGTCGACGGCCGTCAGCGTGCGATAGGTCTGGTCGGAGAAGTCCTCGTGGCCCGGCGTGTCGAGCAGGTTGAGAACCGCATCGCCGTATTCGAACGTCATCACCGACGTCACGACGGAGATGCCGCGCGCCCGCTCGATGGCCATCCAGTCGGAGCGTGTGTTCTGCTTGTCCTTCTTCGCCTTCACTTGGCCTGCGAGCTGTATGGCGCCTCCGAACAGCAGGAGCTTTTCTGTCAGCGTCGTCTTGCCGGCGTCGGGATGCGAGATGATGGCGAACGTCCGCCGCCGCGCGATCTCCCGCTGCAGCACGCTCCCCGGCGCACCACCGGGCGTCGGAGCAGGCGCTGAAGTATCGGTCATGCGTGCGTCGTCGGACACGTCCCGCCTCGTCGCTGGGGTTGAAGTCGCGCGGCGGCTGAGGCCCAGACGATTGGCGGGCAAAAGGTCCGGCAGCGCCGGCCCCCTATACATGCTTCGGACGGCGCGGTCACGTAATGCGTTGCAGCCGCACTCGGATAAAAAACAAAGCCGGGAGGACCTCATGGGAAGGTCCTCCCGGCCATTTGGCCCCGTCGAGGGCTACGCATTACTTCCGGGACGGGGCATTCTGCTGCTCGTGGAAGGCCGATACTCCAACACGCACACGCTACGCAAACTACTCGCTCAGGCCATCCGCCGTTCGCAGATGCCAGGAGAACGTGACACCCCTGCGTTACATTCCATGTGAGTCTAACGCGCGCTGTGGATAACCTCGCAACTGGCGGAGTCACCTAGGAAAGCGCTACGATGTTTGCCGGGCAGTGGGGATGATCGTGGCGCAACGCCAGCCGTTGTATGTCGTGCTGATGGGGGTGGTGCTGGCTGCCGCCGTCCTGCTGCGCATCTTCGACCCCACCCCCGTTGCGCGCCTGCGCCTTGCCATCTTCGACAGCCTACTGACGAGTGCGCCGCGTCCCGTTGACGAAACATTCCCGGTTCGCATCCTCGACATCGACGAGGCCTCCCTGGCCGAATTTGGCCAATGGCCCTGGCCGCGCACGCGCCTCGCCGACATCATCACGCGTCTCAACGAGGCCGGAGCCCGCACCATCACGGTCGATCTCATCTTGGCCGAACCCGACCGATGGAACGCGTCGAATATCGCCAAAGAGCTCGCGCGAGTCCCCGGCCTCGAACCGCTCGGTGAGAAGGCCGCGAGCTTGCCCTCCAACGATGACGTCCTCGCCGCCGCCATTTCCAAGGCTCCCGTCGTGCTGGGTTTTGCCGGGGAACGAGATGTCAGCCGTCAACTCGTCGAACCGCGCGCGCCCTTCGCCATTGCCGGCGATGACCCGATGTTGTTCGTCCCGTCCTTCGCTGGCGGGGTCGGTTCGCTGCCTGTCCTCTCGGAGGCCGCAACCGGCATCGGTGCCGTCAACTGGATACCCGAGAGCGATCAGGTCGTCCGCCGCGTTCCCCTCCTCATCACGGCCGGCGGCAAGCTCTATCCGTCGCTGTCCCTTGAAACGATCCGCATCGCGCAAGGCGCCGGCACAACGATCCTCGTCCGCTCATCAGGCGCCAGCGGCATTCTCTCCTTCGGCGAGCAGACCGGCATCGACAGCATTCGCGCCGGTGAAGTGATCCTGCCGACCGACGCACAAGGCGAACTCTGGCTCAAATTTGCCCCGCCAGATCCGCGCCGCAGCATTTCCGCGCGCGATCTTCTCGCAGGCCGGGTCGACAAATCCGAAATTGAAGGCCGCTTCATTTTTATCGGCACCAGCGCCACGGGGCTCATGGACCTGCGCACCACGCCTCTGGTGCCGGCGCTGGCCGGCGTCGAGATTCACGCCCAGGCACTAGAGCAGATGCTCATTGGCGATCATCTCGTCCGCCCCTCCTGGGCCACAGGCGCCGAACTCGTCTTTCTCGTGGTCGCCGGTCTCTTGTCGGCTTTGCTGATAGCGTGCTCGCAATCCGTTGCCCGCTACATCGCAACCTCCGGCGCGGTCGCCGCGGCCATCCTCACGCTCGCTGCCATAGCAGGTGTCATCGGCTTGTCTTGGTTCGCCTACCGCGATGGCTTGCTCATAGATCCGGTTTATCCGTCCCTCGCCCTGCTCGCGGTCTACCTCGTCGGCTCCCTCACGAACTACGTCCGCTCCGAAGCCGACCGCGCCCGAATTCGCTCTGCCTTCGGCTACTACGTATCGCCCACCGTCGTGGAAGAACTCGCCCGCACGCCTGATCGCCTCAAGCTGGGCGGCGACCTTCGCGACGTCACGCTCCTTTTCGCCGACGTCCGCGGTTTCTCGCGCCTCTCCGAAGGCATGACAGCCGAAGAACTTGTCAGCTTCATTAACACCCTTTTCACCCCGCTCGCGGACGAGATCCTCGCCCATCGCGGCACCATCGACAAATTCATGGGCGACGCCGTCATGGCCTTCTGGAATGCGCCGTTGACCGATCCCGACCACGCACGCCAGGCCTGCCGCACAGCACTTGCGATGCAAGCAGCAATCGTCGCGATGAACGCAAGGCGCGGCGAGAACACCGAGCCCATCCGGATCGGCATTGGTCTCAACACCGGCTCCTGTGTCGTCGGCAACGTCGGTTCACCGCAGCGGTTCGACTATTCCGTCCTCGGCGATGTCGTGAACACCGCCTCACGCATCGAAGAGACGACCAAGACCTACGGCACGCCGATCATCATCGGCGAGCAGACCGCAGCGGCCGCCGCCGACTTCGCCATCGTCGAAATCACCACCACGACCCTGCGCGGCAAGAACCGCGGCGAAAAACTGTTTGCAGTCATCGGCGACGAGACCGCCGCCCGTCATCCGCGTTGGGAGGACCTGAAACGGCACGTCCTGGAATTCGCGCAAGCCATGGCGACGAAAGACATGCCTGCCGCCCGCCGCCACATCGTCGCCGCTCGGGCATGTGGCGTCATCGAAGCCGATGTTGTCCTGCACGCCGCCGAGCAGCGCCTTCCCGCCTAGCTCAGACTTACCGCGGTGTGTACTTTTCAGATGGCATCCGCCCACTCCCGCCACCCTTGTCACCGCCACGCCGTCCGCCACCGCCGCCCATCTTACCGACACCGATGCCAATACCGACACCGATTGCCAGACCCAGGGCCGCCTTCGCGGCAGCATCGTCATTGTTCGCGCGCCGCGTCTTCTTCGGCTTTTCTTTCGACGGTGAGGCAACCTTCGCCGGCTTCTTCTTGGCCGGCTTGTCCTCGGCCTTTTCGGTTTTCGGCTTCTTCGTGCGACGCGGCGGCGGGTCATCCTGCACCCGGCGCGGCGGCCGCACATCCGGATCGAGCGCGCCGAGCTTGATCAGCGTTTCCGGCGTGAAAACGGGATTAGGATCAATGGACGGCGGCGTCTTCACGAACGGAAACGCGCTATCAAGCGACGGCAGAACCGCCTTGTCGATCTTCGCCCAATTTGCCGGCGGCCGCACGTCACCTGCACTCGTGATCTGAATGAGCTTGCCCGGTTCGTCCAGATCGCGGCACCGCCCGCGCTCGTCGCATACGGTCACCGCACCTTCGTGCAGCAGGAGCCAACTCGCATCGTCCTCTTGCACATAGACGTCGAAGATCGTTCCCCGCACCGTGATTGACGCGCGCGGCACCTTCACCACATAGCTCGGCTTCTTGGCCACACCGGTCATGAATCGGAACGCGCCCTCGACGAGATCGACACCGATGTCGCCTGTCGCTTTGTCCGGATCGTAAACAAACTTATCGAGCATCAGCTTCGCGCCGGGACCGAGAGCCAGCTTTGTCTCGTCGTTGAGCTTCAATTCCGTCGAACCATCTTTGCTCACATCGATGAGTTCGTTCTGGCGCACATCATCTCCGGCTGCGAGCGTCCGCGTGTCGCGATTATAAGCCGCCGTCACGATGTCGACGACGGACAGCGTCGCTCCGATCGGATCGCCTCCAGCAGCCAGAGCAGGTCCAGCCACAAGCCCCGGGCAGATCGAAAAAACGATGGCAGCAGCAGTCAGGCGGCGCATGACGCACTCCCTAGCAAAAACAGCTTTGAGAGCAACGATAGCTTGAAACATAAAACAAGATTGTACCGGGGGGAACAGGCGTCGTTGAATAGATCGGTAGCGTTAACAGCTGACCGGCACCACATCCTTGGCTTTCGCTTTGTGGTCCGGCTCCACATGAATAACAACCTGCGACCCCGGAATGCGCGACTTCAGCGCCGCCTCGATGCGATCGCAGATATCGTGCGACTGCAGAACTGTCATGGTGCCCGGCACCACGAGATGAAATTCGATGAACATCACGCGCCCTGCGTGCCGAGTCCGGATATCGTGCGCCTGGATAGCGCCCTCGCCGCAATCCTGGATGGCCGCCCGGATCTCTGCCTGATCCTCGGGGCTCGCCGCCTCGTCCATCAGTGACGAAATCGATGTCGAGATGATGTGATACCCCGCCCACAGAATGTTGACGCCGACAAACGCAGCCAACAGCGGATCGAGTTGCGTGATCCCCGTCCAAAGCGACAGCAGCAGCCCGATCAGCACGCCGACTGACGTCATGACATCCGTAAGAATGTGCCATCCGCCGGCACTCAGCGCAGGCGACTTCCACGCCCGCCCGCGCGAGATCAGGTATCCCGCCCAGCCGGCATTGACCGCTGCCGCCGCACCGTTGATGGCCAGTCCCACCGCAGGCTCGGTCAAGGTTCGCGGATTGCGCCATGCTTCGTAAGCTTCTTGGAAAATCAGGAATGCCGCCAAAACGATCAGCGCGCCTTCGAGCACGGCGGAAAAGAACTCCGCCTTGTGATGCCCAAATGGATGCTTCCGGTCCGGCGGCATGGCGCTCACGCGCACCGCGATCAGCGCCGCCACCGCCGTCACGACGTTCACGATGCTTTCGAGCGCGTCGGAGTAGAGCGCAACGCTGCCGGTCTTCCAGTAGGCCACGTACTTCAAGCCCATGACGATAAAAGCCACGGCAATAGTTGCTATCGCGGTCCGGCCAACCAGACCGTTGCCGTGGGCATGATCGTGAATGCCGCTCATTGGAACTCTGCCGCCCGAGTTGATCGGCATCCCTGTGGCACGCCCTGCCGCCGCCGCCAAGCCCGTTATAACGAAGTGGTTTTTCCACATCGACGCCGGGCGCAGCTATCGCCTGAGCCCTGAGAATCTGATCGGAAGAACGATCGGCACGTCAGGAGGGCAAGCATGGCCAATTTCACGACCCACATTGCCGTCGGCACCGTGGTGTCCGGTGCGCTCGCCACCCTCACGCTCGCCGCCGACGTGGTTGCTCCCGAAAATCTCATTGCGGTCACAATGGCCGGCGTCCTGGGCTCGATCCTCCCCGACATCGACCTGAAGGACTCACGCCCGAGCAAGGCGATGTTCTCTGGTCTCGGTATCTTCTTCTCGTTCGCGGTCCTGTTCTCCTTCGCCACAAAATTCTCGATCGCCGAACTCTGGATACTCTGGCTCGGGACGCTCGTCTTGTTCCGCTACGGGCTCCACTCGGCCTTCCATCATCTATCCATTCATCGCGGCATTTGGCATTCGATCCTTGCCGCGATCTTCTCCGCTGGGGCGACCGCAGTGGTGTTCTACTATGTGCTGGGCCGCCACGAAGGTGTTGCCTGGCTCGGCGCGGCGTTCCTGTTCCTCGGCTATCTCACCCACCTGATCCTCGATGAGATGTATTCCGTCGATGTCATGGACACGCGCGTAAAGGCATCATTCGGCACCGCTCTTAAGCTGTTTGACCGCCGCTACCCCTATGCGTCGCTGGGCATGCTCGCCGCCGCAATTGGCATCATGACCATCACGCCCTCCACAAAGACATTCAGGGACGGAATGTCGTCGCGCAACCTCTGGGCGGGCCTCAACCAGCGCCTTCTTCCGGAAGACAAGTGGTTCGGCATTCTGGACCGCAACAGCGGCCTCGCTAAGGTTGGAACGTCGTCTGGCCAAGGCGGCGTGACTACTGGTTCAATTCCGGCCACGCCGCCGGCCGCCACCACGCCGGCTCCATGATACGGATCATCCGCCGCTGAACACATCCACCAGCAGCTTCACGTTCAGCACCACGATCACAATGGCGATCACCGCGGCCATCGCCGTCAGCCAGCGCGGCGCAACGAGCTCGCCCATCTTTGCCCTGGATGCGGTGAACATGACGAGCGGGATGACCGCGAACGGCAGCTGAAAGCTCAGCACGACCTGCGAAAGGATCAGCAGCTTGCCCGCGTGGCTCTCTCCATAGAGCAGGATCACGATCACCGCTGGAATAATGGCCACGAGCCGCGTCACCAGCCGCCGCAGCCACGCAGCCAGCTTGATATCGATGAAGCCTTCCATCACGATCTGACCGGCCATGGTCGCTGTCACAGTCGAATTGAGCCCGCAGCACAGAAGTGCGATCGCAAACAACGACGGCGCAATGGACGCGCCCAACAGCGGCTGCAGCAGTTCGTGCGCCCGGCCAAGTTCCGCAATCTGCGTCTCCCCCGCGACATGAAACGTCGCCGCCGCCAGGATCAGGATCGACGCGTTGATCGTCAGCGCAAACATGAGCGCGACCGTCGAATCGAGCTTCGCGTACTTGAGGGCCTCTCGCCGCTCCGCCAGCGAGTTGCCATACGCCCGTGTCTGCACGATGCCGGAATGCAGATAGAGGTTGTGGGGCATCACCGTCGCGCCGATGATGCCGAGCGCCAAGTACAGCATGTTGGGATTCGAGACGATCTCCTTCGTCGGCAGAAACCCGCCGACGACCTGCCCCCAATCCGGATCTGCCAGCGCGATCTGGATAGCGAAACACACCGCGATCACGCCAAGCAGCGTGATGACGAACGCTTCGATCTTTCGAAACCCTCGGCTTTGCAGCCACAGGATCAGGAACACATCAAGCGCCGTAATCAGTACGCCGACCTCGAGCGGAATGCCGAACAGCAGTTGTAGCCCGATCGCCGTGCCGATCACTTCGGCCAGATCCGTCGCACAGATCGCCAGTTCGGCAAGCAGCCACAGCGGCCAAGAAACCCAACGCGGAAATCCGTCGCGGCACGCCTGCGCCAGATCCCGCCCCGATCCCACAGCCAGCCGCGCGCACAACGACTGGAGGATGATCGCCATCACATTCGAAATCAGCGCAACGGCGAGCAGCGTGTAGCCGAACTGCGCCCCACCCGCGAGCGACGTTGCCCAGTTGCCGGGATCCATGTAGCCGACGGCCACGAGGTAGCCGGGGCCGAGAAACGCCAGAAACTTCCGCCACGGCGACGCCCCCGGCGCCACTGCGATCGAACGAAACACCTCAATCAGCGACGGCTCTCCACCCCCACGCTGCCAGCCGCTGTCGCGCTCGGCCGATATCGGACGTTCTGAACCGGGCACCAAAGTCATCGATCGTCCATTCCGGCATCATCCTTATTGCAAATGATTTGCAGAAGCGATAAGACTGGACTGCATGGGCGAAAACGTCAACCCGCATGCCCATTTTGCGTCTATTTGCGAGCTGCATCTGCCGGACCATCTGCATGCCCGAAACCGCAAACCTCGCAGACCTGTGCCGCAAGCACGGCCGCCGTCTCACCGGCCAGCGCCGCATCATCGCCGACGTCGTCTCCGCCGCCCATGATCATCCGGACGTCATCGAGATCCACCGTCGCGCCGCGGCCATTGATCCCGGCATCGCGCTCTCGACCGTCTATCGCACCCTGCGCATGTTCGCCGATATCGGCCTTATCGAGACGCATACATTCGAAGGCGGCCGCGCACGCGTTGAGCAGGCGACCGGCGAGCACCACGACCACCTGATCGACATCACCACCGGCAAGGTGATTGAGTTCCGCTCGGACGCGATCGAGCGTTTGCAGACCGAGATCGCCCGCCGCCTCGGCTACCGCCTGACGGGTCACCGCCTCGAACTTTATGCTGAACCCATTCCGGGGCGCGCGAGCCCGGTACGCCGCAAAGCCCGCTGACCGTTATCTCCATCCCCGCTCTATGCGCCCTCTGCCAAAGCCGCTAGAACGGCGATGTGACACGCGCGCGATAAGCGCGGTCCATCTTGGGGAGACCATCACATGACACCGACGATTGCCGGCGTGCTCGCGCTCGCCCTTCCGCTCCTGCTGCTCGGATTGCTCTTTCTGCGTCGCAACGGCATCGTGTTCCTGTTCTACGTCGTGCTCTGCGCCGTCGGCATCGGTTATCTTTTCACAACTGGGGCCGTCGACGACATCGGCAAGCAGGTGCTTGACCTCGTCAACCAGGCAACCAACGAAAAGGCTGCCGAACCCGCCCCGGCCGCTCCCACACCTTAACTTGAGGCACTGCCCCGCACAGCCAGAGCTTGCCGCGTCTGTGGTCCTCGCCTAATGAGACGGGGTCACACGCCAGAGCTGCTGAGAACTCATGTCCGAACTGCTGATTGAACTCTTCTCCGAGGAAATCCCCGCGCGCATGCAGGTGCGCGCGAGCGAGGACCTGAAGCGCCTCGTCGGAGACGGGCTCACCGCCGCCGGGCTGACCTTCTCCAGCGCCCGCGCCTACTCGACCCCGCGCCGCCTCGCCCTGGTCGTCGAAGGCGTCCCGCACATCTCGCCCGCCATATGCGACGAGCGCAAAGGCCCCCGTGTCGGCGCCCCCGAACAAGCTCTCGCTGGATTTCTGAAGGCCGCCGGTCTCGCCTCGATCGACGAAGCCGAAATCGTTCACGATGAGAAGAAAGGCGACTATTACCTCGCGCGCATCGAAAAGCCGGGCCGTAAAGCCGCCGACATCGTGGCCGAGGTCGTCCCGGATGTGCTGGCCAAATTCCCCTGGCCGAAATCCATGCGGTGGGGGTCTGGCACGTTCCAGTGGATCCGCCCGCTGCACTCCATCATCTGCCTACTCGACGGCAAGGTCGTCCCGTTCCAGATCGCGGGCATCACGGCCGGCCAGTCCACGCGCGGCCACCGCTTTCATGGCAACACCGCATTCAAGGTCAAGTCGTTCGCGGATTACGAAGCCCAGCTCCTCGCCCACAAGGTGATGCTCGACCCGGCCGTCCGCATGGCCACCATCAGCGAAGCAGCCCACGCCGCCGCCAAGGCCGCCAAACTCCAACTGGTCGAAGATGACGCGCTCGTCGCGGAAAACGCCGGCCTCACCGAATGGCCCGTCGTCCTCATGGGCGAATTCGATCGGGACTTCCTCGATGTGCCCGGCGAAGTTCTGACGACCTCCATGAAGCAGCACCAGAAGTGCTTCTCCCTGCGCGACCCGAAATCGAAGAAGCTCGCCAATAAATTTATTCTCGTCTCCAATCTCACCGCCACCGATGGCGGCGCGCAGATCATTTCCGGAAACGAGAAGGTCATCCGCGCGCGCCTGTCTGATGCGAAGTTTTTCTGGGATCAGGATCTCAAGAAGCCGCTCGATGAAATGGCGAACGACCTCGCTGGCATCACCTTCCACGAGAAACTCGGCACGCAAAAAGACCGCGTGGAACGGATCGCTGAACTGGCCGCGCAAATCGCGGGCGCCGTCGATGCCGATCCGCAGGACGCCCGCCGCGCCGCCCAGCTTGCCAAAGCCGATCTCGTCTCCGGCATGGTCGGAGAGTTCCCGGAATTGCAGGGCCTGATGGGCCGCTACTACGCCGAAAAGGCCGGCACCAAGCCCGAAATCGCGCGCGCCATCGAGCTCCACTACAAGCCCAAGGGCCCCACCGACGTCGTGCCCAAGGAAGAAGACGGCGACAGCGTCGCCATCGCCGTCGCGCTCGCTGACAAACTCGACACGCTCGTCGGCTTCTGGCGCATACAAGAAAAGCCGACAGGAAGTGGTGATCCCTATCAGTTGCGGCGCGCTGCGCTAGGCGTAATCCGCCTCATCCTCGAAAACGACGTCCGCATTTCATTGCATACAAAATGCGCGCTTTCACATGGACTGTTCGAATCTCAAGCAAAGCAAGACACTTGGGAACTTCCTCGAAAACCCGGCGAACTGGGTTCCATGGTAGAGCACAATAAAAGCCATATAACATCGGACCTCCTCGCCTTTTTCGCCGACCGCCTCAAGGTTCACCTGAAGGAAAAGGGCGCGCGCCACGACCTGATCGACGCCGTCTTCGCGCTACCCGGCCAGGACGATCTCGCCCTCATCGTCAAGCGCGTTGAAGCCCTGGGCGCGTTCCTCGCAACCGACGACGGCGCCAACCTGCTCGCCGGCGTCAAACGCGCCTCCAACATCCTCGCCATCGAAGAAAAGAGGGACAAGACCACCTACTCCGGCGACCCCGACGGCGACCTCCTCGCCGAACCGGCCGAACGCGCGCTCGCAGCCAGCATCGCCAAGGCCAAGTTCGACACCGCCGCCGCCATCAACGTCGAGAGCTTCACCGGCGCCATGAACGCGCTCGCCGAGTTGCGCGCCCCCGTCGACGCCTTTTTCGAGAAGGTCACTGTCAATGTTGCTGATCAAGACCTGCGCGCCAATCGGCTCAAACTGCTCTCCGAAATCCGCGCCGCAACCCTCAATGTCGCTGATTTTTCACGCATTTCCAGCTGAGGCGACTGCCGCCACATAGCGACCCCAAGTGTCAACTCAGCCCAACCTGCGATAAGAAAATTTGACCGAAGTCAGGTGATCCCAGCGGTCACTGCTCCCGTTTCCAATGCAGACGCAAACCCAAATGGGCGCTGCACGAGACCGCACTCTCGGAATGATCCGCCGGCTTGGACCGGCGCCCGCCAGAGCGATGGACAAGATGGACGACGGGAAGACGCTCCACTTTGAGTTCGCCGAGACCGCCAAGGCCCCTGTGGCCGCGGCTCATATCGGTACGAATGGCACCAACGGGACCCACGGCGCAGCTCCCAAGCGCCAGAAGCCCGAAAAACTGATGCGGCTCCTCTCGGACCGCAACCTCAAGCTGCTCAAGATGATCCGCACGGCCGAGCCGAAGACCTTGGCCGAACTCTCCCGCCTCTCCGGCCGCCCGAAGGCCAGCCTGACCCGCACGCTCGCGCGCCTCTCCGATCTCGGCATCGTCGTGCTCGTCAAGTCGAAGGGCCGCGGCAAGATCCCGAAGGTCGCGTGCGATCGCGTTCGCCTCGAGGTCAGCCTGCTGCCCGAAACGGAAGGACCGTCGGGTAACGCCTGAGCCAGACGACAACGCAAGACCAGGCACGACTAAAGAGCGGCATCTTGATAAAGATTCCGCTCTTTTCATTTGATGTCAGCGCTGTGTTTGAGTGCGGTGGAAGCTGGCCGATCGAACTGTTCCGAGCCCTCTCCAATTCAGAACAGTCGGTGCGCCCCGCACGACCGGACCGGCCAGCTCACCACGGCGATGTGATACCCCAAGACGCGGCGTTTGACCCATCAAAAAATGTGTAAGGCACGCGCTCTTCCACATGCGTTGATGGACAAGCTGCGGCGTTTTCAATGCGCTGACCGATCACGGCGCTCTGTCATAATTTTGCGCTTGATCAAAGTTGTCTACAGGGCGTGACACAGTCATCCGCACGCCTCACGCGACGGCATCATCCTGCGTTTTTTCCGCCTCTTCGAACGCGGCGGTTGCGGTCATCCAATTTTCTTCCGCCGCGATCAACGCCTTCGCCACGAGGCCGCGTTCCAGCGTGATCTTTTGCGCCTTCTGAGGATCAGCATACAGTGCGGGATCTCCGAGCGACGCATCGAGCTTTGCCAGTTCAGCGGTCAGCTTTTCGATACGCTTCTCCGCGTCCTGCATTGTCTTCTTCAGCGGAGCCAATTGTTGCCGCTTCTGCGCCGATGCCCGGCGCTGCGCACTGCGATCGGCGCGCCCATCGCCCGCATCGCTGCTCTGCGACGCTCCTCGTGGGCCCGCGCCGCGTTCCGACAACAGCTCGGCACGATAGCTGTCCATGTCGCCGTCATAAACCGACACGGTGCCACCCTTGACGATCCACAGCCGGTCCGCCGTTGCCTCCACCAGATGCCGATCATGACTGATCAAGATGACGGCGCCCTCATACTCCGCCAGTGCGTGAATCAGCGCCTCGCGGCTGTCGATATCGAGATGGTTCGTCGGCTCATCGAGAATGAGAAGATGCGGCGCATGGAATGCGGTCAGCGCCAGCAGCAGTCGCGCTTTTTCACCACCTGAAAGGTGGGAGCATTTTGTATCCGCCTTGTCCGCGCTGAATCCGAACGTGCCGAGCTTGGTGCGCTTCTGCGCCTCCGTCGCCTCCGGCATCAGTTTCACCATGTAGTCGTAGGGCGTCGATTGCGGATTGAGATCGTCGAGCTGATGCTGCGCGAAGTATCCGACTGTCACACGGTTCGCGCCGTACACGTGCCCGGTGAGCGGCGCCAGCCGCCCCGCCAGGAGCTTGGCAAAAGTTGACTTGCCATTCCCGTTCTGCCCGAGCAGCGCGATCCGGTCATCCTGATCAAGCCGCAGGTTCAGACCCGACAGGATCGGCTTGCCCGGTTCATACCCTGCGCTTGCGTTCTCCATCCTGAGCAGCGGGCTCGCCAGCATCTTCTCCGGGTTCGGCAGAAAGAAAGGCACGACGCGGTCTTCCATCTGCGCCGCGATCGGCTTCATCTTGGCCAGCGCCTTCACCCGGCTCTGCGCCTGTTTGGCCTTCGTCGCCTTCGCCTTGAACCGGTCGATGAATGCCTGGATGCGCCGCCGGTCCTCGTCCTGCTTTTTTTTCAGCTTGAGTTCGAGCCGCTGCTTTTCGCGCCGCGTTTCCTCAAAATCGTCGTACCCGCCCGAATAGAGCGTGAGCTTGCCGCGCTCCAAATGCAGGATGGCGCCAGGCACCGAGTTCAAAAGATCGCGGTCGTGGCTGACGATCAAAACCGTATGCGGGTAGCTCTTCAAATAGCTTTCAAGCCACAGCGTGCCTTCGAGATCGAGATAGTTGGTCGGCTCGTCGAGCAGCAGAATTTCCGGCTCGAGAAACAGAACCGCGGCGAGCGCCACGCGCATCCGCCATCCGCCGGAATATTCCCGGCACGCCCGCTGCTGGCCAGCATGGTCGAAGCCCAACCCCGACAGAATGGTGGCCGCCCGCGCCGGCGCCGAATGTGCGTCGATGTCCGTCAGACGGACCTGAATGTCGGCGATGCGATGTGCATCCGTCGCCGTCTCGGCTTCGGCCAGCAGCGCCGCTCGCTCGGTATCGGCATCGAGCACCCAATCGATGAGGCTCTTGTCTCCACCCGGCGCCTCCTGCGCCACATAACCGACGCGCGCGCCCCGCGTCATCGTGATGCTGCCGTCGTCGGGATTGAGATCGCCCGTGATGAGCTTCAGCAGGGTCGACTTGCCGGCCCCATTGCGTCCCACGAGGCCGACCTTGTGCCCCGTCGGTATGCCCGCGGTCGCCGCATCGAAGATGCGCTTTCCTTCGATGTGAAAGGTCAGGTCGTTAATATGCAGCATGGCCACACCGCTTAAAGGCTAAGGGTCCGCCTGTCACCACGGGTCAGCCGCTACCGCTGCGGCATTCAAAGCCGCGGCCGACGCCACTGTGGACATCGCCGCCTGCTGCTTTGACAGCATCAAGGGTCCGCCCGACGATTTTCACATGAAAATCCATGATTCGCGGATCAAGCCGACCTTCGAGCTGGAAGCCACCGAGTTGGCCCTTGGGCGCCACCCGATTGCAGGGATCGACGAAGCCGGACGCGGCCCCTGGGCTGGACCCGTTGTAGCCGCCGCTGTTATCCTCGACCCTGACAACATCCCGACCGGTATCGACGACAGCAAGGTCCTCGACGAGGACGGCCGCGAGATCGTCTTCTGCCGCATTGTCGAAAGCGGCGCCATCATCGCCACAGGCATTGCCGACGTCGGCCGCATCGATCGCGACAATATCCTAAACGCCACCCTGTGGGCCATGTCCGAGGCCATCCGCAGCCTCACCATGAAACCGAAACTCGCGATCGTCGACGGCAACCGCGCGCCGCGTCTTGCTTGCGAAACCCGCACGATCATCAAAGGCGATGCGAAGTGCCTGTCGATCGCCGCCGCGTCGATTGTCGCCAAAGTCACCCGCGACCGGATGATGATCGCGCTCGAACGGGAATATCCCGGGTACGGCTTTGGGCGCCATAAAGGCTACGGAACACCAGAGCACAAGGAGGCCCTTGCCCGCCTCGGCGTTTGTCCGCTGCACCGCCGCTCCTTCCGTCCGATCCAACTCGCGCTAGGCCTCATCGAAGAACCCGCGTGAGCCACGTGCGGAACTGGCGGCGTTTCCCGGCCGTTACCGGTCATGCTGACGCGCTCTGATACGATCTTTCTCGTCGCAATACTGGCAACTTCGCTTGCGCTCGGGCCCGCACTCGCCCACGCCTTCGAATTCCCAAACAAGATCGCGCTTTCCCGGGATGAGTACTTCACCGTCCAGCAGATTTACTCCGGCTGGAACCGCATCGCTTTCGTTCTGCTCGCCGAAATAGGGGCAATTGCGGCCATCGTCGCGATTCACCGGCACGACCCGCCGGTTCGCAACGCCGCCGCATTGGCGCTCGCATCCGTCGTCGCGGCCCAGGTGGTCTTCTGGATTTGGACTTTTCCTGCCAATACGGCCACAGCCAACTGGACCCAGAAACCGGACAATTGGGCCCAACTCCGAACCCTATGGGAATTCTCTCACCTCGCTGGGGCGGTTCTCCAGCTCATAGCAATGACGGCCATCACAGTTGCTCTCCTGCGACGCCGTTCTAACGCACCATGAATCACACACACTGTGGCCTGGTAGACCCGGACAACATCCTGAAAGTGTTGTAATTCGGCTCCATGACGTGCGTACCGGGGGGATTGTCATGGCGTCGATCGGCAGCGGCGAAGGTGGCGTGATCACGTCCATTAGAAGCGCCTTCTACTACGTGCTCGGCCGCAATACGCTCATCGGCATTGCCTCACTGATGCTTCTGATCTTGTCGGGTTACGCCACCTGGCACGGCATGCGCGATTTCATCATCGGCGTCTCACAAACGCCCGCCACACCTAGCGAAGGCAAGGCGGTCTCCAGCGACGTTCTCATCATCGGCGTCGTCGTGGCGCTCACGTTCCTGATGTGGCTCGCTCTGCGCGAAATGTTTGGAGCCAAGCGCAAACTCACCGACCGTCTCGTCATGTTCGTCATGTATGCCTTTCTCGCCATATGGTCGATCGGCTTTGGCTACGGCTTCTGGTGGAGCCTAATTTCGGGCGAGGAAGCCACCCGCACCGGTCTCGCCGGCCTGCAGGAAGATGCGCGCGACGCTTCGTCCGCCATTGCCGCCCGGCTCGATGCCGTGAAAGCCCAGCTCGACAACGTCGTAGCCTGGTCGGACGGCCAGATGACCCGCGAGGAAACCAGCGGCGGCAGTTGCGGCAAATCCTCGGGCGCCGGCCGCGGGCCGCTCTACAACGCCCGCGTCAGCGTCCGCGACAGTGTCGCGACCCTGCGCGACGGCATGACCCGCGCCTGGCTCGAACCCGTCCGTGTCGATATCGAGGAATTGCGAGCCACCGCTGCCACTTTAGAAGGCGGAACGATCGAAGAGCGCCAGCGCGCCTTTGAAGCCAGGGCCTCGGACATCCGCGGGAAAGCGCGCAATATCGCGGCCCGCTCGAATGAACTCGGCAAATCGACAGCCGCTGAAATGCGTGCACTGGCCAAGTCCGTGCTCATCCCACCCTCGCGCCCGGGCTTCTCCTGCTTCGATCCCACGCTGGCCGAGCGCCTCAATCAAGCCGCCGACCAGGCCGACCAGCCCGCGGAAATCAAATTGCGCGAGGCCGCTTTCAGCGAAGGCCCCGCCGGCGTCGCCAACGCAGTCAAGAACCTCTGGAAAAACATCGGTGCCTATTCATCGAGCCTCGTCGCCTACATCGGCTCCGGCTTCCAGCGCCCGTTCTCCCACACCACCGAGGGCGATCCGATCACTGGCCGCGATCTCATAGCCCTTCTCGCCGCCATTGGCGTCGATCTCGGCCTCCTCGCACTGGCCATCCTCAACCCACCGCCCGCAGCAACGCTGCGCCCATCGGGCGAAGTCATCCATCAGATCCGCGAGGCCATCAGCACGGTTCTCTCACGCACTGACGAGAAAGCTGACATCGAATGGCTGCGCCGCCACTTCATCCACCACAATAAGGCATCCTATTTCGTCATCCCCAACCTCTACAGCGCGAATGCCGAAGATAAAGACGAGTCCCAGCGCGCACTCGCCATCAATCAGCTTGCCGGCGTATTCAGTGACCTCGACCTTGTAAGATGGCCGCAGAAGTTGAGCCTGTGGCAGCGCCGCTGGAAATTCTGGAAGCGCAAGACCGAACTCGACGTCTTGAAGGAGGAAGAAAGCCAGGCGAGCGACACTGACTTGACCGAGATCCGCAAGAACTGGATCAAGGAAATCGAAAGACGCGGTAACGTCGCGCTCTCCGAAAAAGATCAGGAATTCATGACGGCCGATCCGCTGCGCAATCACGGCCTCTTCTCCAAAGCCGAGCGCGCCCTGACGATCGCCGGATGGAGCGCCGAAGCCCGCCGGGACGTCGAAGTCTTCCGCGTCATTGATGTCGATGGCCTGACCCCGATTCTCATGGTCCTGAACGAGGAATCGGAGCGCGCCAAATCTTCAGATCAGTCGGCGCCCCCTTCCGGCCCATTTGACGGCGGCCCCCTCGATCACCCGCCCGTCCAACTGACCTATCGGACAGAATGAACCTTGTCTTGAAGGCGCAATTGAACGCAATTAGCTGAAGCGCGTTTCACCCGGGCAACCTTCTAAGAAAGGATCCATCCATGAAATCGACCCTGCCGCTTTTTGCACTTCTCACGGGCACGCTGCTGTCTGCCGCTCCCGCCCTGGCAAGCCCCGAATGTACAACGGAGCCCAAGGACAAGTGGCTTTCGGAGGAGGCGATGAAGGCGAAGGTGACGGAACTCGGCTACAAGGCTGAAGTCTTCAAGGTCGAGGGCAACTGCTACGAGATCTACGGCTACAACAAAGACGGCAACCAGGTTGAAGTGTATTTCAACCCCGTCTCTGGCGCTGTCGTCGAAGAAGAAGTCGAAAAGAAAAAGTAGGCCGCGCGGAACACGAGTTCGCGCAAGCGCGGGGTCGCAGGTATCGGCGGCCCCGCTTTTATTTTTGCGAGTCCGCTCAGTCGCTTGGCCTCCGGCCTTGCCTCCGCAACGCGCACTCGCCCTTCCTTCAACAAAAACCGCAACGAGTCTTCGATCGCTGTGGTAACGTTCAATTAACCCTGTCTGGTCAGATTTCGTTTACCGTAGTTGGGCTCCACCCTGCGCATCTGCACGGGGAACAGGCCAGTGTGTAGCGTCAGCATTTTGTTCGAGTAGGTCCAGTCATGCGTTCCAAGCGTCGCGTTCCCGCCGGTATCCAGACCAACCGCGTCCTCGTAGGCGATTGCATCCAGGAACTGCGCAAGCTGCCGTCCGAAAGCGTCGACCTCGTCTTCGCCGACCCGCCCTACAATCTGCAACTCGCCTCGGAACTCCTTCGCCCCAACAACACGCGCGTCGATGGCGTTGACGACGATTGGGACAAGTTCTCCTCCTTCGCCGCCTACGATCAGTTCTGCCGCGCCTGGCTCAGCGAATGTCGCCGCATCCTGAAACCCGACGGGGCAATCTGGGTCATCGGCTCCTATCACAATGTTTTCCGCCTCGGCGCCGCGCTTCAAGACCTGGGGTTCTGGATCCAGAACGACATCATCTGGCGCAAGGTCAACCCGATGCCGAATTTTCGTGGCAAGCGCTTCACCAACGCGCACGAAACGCTCATCTGGGCTGGCCGTGATCAGAAGTCCCGCGTCACCTTCAACTATGAAAGCCTGAAAGCTCTCAATGACGACATCCAGATGCGCTCGGATTGGCTTTATCCGATCTGCGCCGGCCCTGAGCGTCTGAAGGACGACGGCGGTCGCAAAGCCCATCCCACGCAGAAGCCCGAAGCACTGCTCGGCCGCATCCTGCTTGCCACCACCAATGTCGGCGATATCGTGCTCGATCCCTTTTTCGGCACCGGCACGACCGGCGCCGTCGCACAGCGCTTCGGCCGCCGCTGGATCGGCATCGAGCGCGACGCAGATTATGCCCGCGCCGCCCGCGAGCGCATTGCCATGGTGGAGACCATGAAAACGAGCGCGCTCGAGACCGTCCGATCCAAGCGCGCCGAGCCGCGCGTACCCTTCGGCACCATCATCGAACTCGGCATGCTTCCACCCGGCAGCCCGCTGTTCGACGAGCGCCGCCGCGTCCGCGCCGAAGTGAAGGCCGATGGCTCTGTCGCACTCCCCGGCATGCAGGGCTCGATTCATCGCGTCGGCGCCTTCGCGCAGGGCAAGTCCGCCTGCAACGGCTGGACCTTCTGGCACTTCGAACGCGAAGGAAAACTCACCTCTATCGATACGCTGCGCGAAACCGCCAAGGAGCGCCTGGGCCTGACCGCATCGGCGGCAACCCGCAGCGAAATCTTTGTCGAGGCGGCCGAATAGCCACGAAAAGTTGAGAAATCGGGAAAACTTCCCTGTGGCGCGGCGCATCCGGAAAATGCAACAAAGTAACACTTTCCGGAGACCAACCCTTGCGCATATCCTTGAGGCTCGGCCTCATCCTTGCCATTGCCGCCATTCTTTTGAGCACGCTCTCAGTCAGCGCGGTGCTGACCTACTGGCACGCGATGCACAAGGTCGAAGTCGAACTGCAGAGCACGCTGTCTGCGGCTCAGCGGACTATCCGCGTCGCCCTGCAGGACATCGAAGGCTCACCTTCTGAATCGCGCCAGGTCGGACGCCTCGTCCGCACCTTCGATGCAAGCCGCCATGTCCGCGTCGAACTGAAAGCATCAGACGGCACGACGCTCCAGTCGTCCACACCCGCCCCCGTACAGAGCGGAATGCCGTCATGGTTCTACCGCGCGCTCGCCCCTCGGGAACTCACCGCCCGCGTTGACTGGCCATCGGGAACGCGACTCCAACAGCATATCCTGGTCACCGCCGATCCGCGCAACGAAGCCGGTGAGGTCTGGAGCGACGTTCGCCTCCACCTGACGACGATCCTGCTCTTCTGCCTGCTGACGCTTGCCATCCTCTCCGCGCTGCTCGGCTACGCGTTGAGCCCCTTTGCGCGCTTTCTTGAAGCGTTCGAGCGCACCGGCCATGGCGCGGTCGGTGAACAACTGCCCGTCTCCGGCCCACTGGAATTGCAAAGCCTCGCCACAGGCTTCAACCGCATGTCCGCTTTGCTCGCCGACACGCAGGAAAAAAACCGCAAGCTCGACGCTCAGCTCGAAGCCGTACAGGAAGAGGAACGCGCCAGCCTCGCCCGCGACCTGCACGATGAAGTCGGCCCGCTCCTGTTCTCCATCGACGTGGATGCGACGACGATCCGTGATCTCGCTGAAAAGAAGAGTGAGCCGAAGTTCACCGAACGCGCACTCTCGATCCAAGACGCCGTCTCGCAGGTCAAGGAACAAGTCCGATCCATCCTCTGGCAATTGCGCCCCGGCCTCGTTTTGGATCTCGGTCTCGCCAACGCGCTGGAAAACATGCTGGCCCCCCTCAAGGCCCGGCACCCGCATGTCCAGTTTACCCTCGACGCCCCGAGAAAAACCTCGCAGCCGCAAATCGACATCGCCCTTCTGGCGATCGTGCGCGAGGCCGTCTTGAACGCTCTGAAGCACGGAAAGCCCAAGCACATTGCCATTCGCATTGGACCGCTTACCGGCGAAACGATCGAAGCGGTCGTCTCCAACGACGGCGGCGCGCGCACAACCGCACTCAACGCTGGCAGCCTCGGCGTCATCAGCATGCAGGAGCGTACAAAGCTTCTCGGCGGTCATCTATCGATCGTCGATAACCGCGAAAAAACAGGCGTCGAGGTCCGCGTTTCCATCCCGCTCAAAGGCCCCGGCGGCGGCGCAGCGCCCGTCGCACCTTCCACTCAAACACTGCAATGAGCTTGAACTGACAATGAAGCTACTGATTATCGACGACCACGATATCGTTCGCCAAGGCGTCCGCCGCCTCCTCTCGCTTCTCCCCGACAGCGTCGTCGCCGAAGCGGGCACGGCCGAAGAGGGCTTTGACGTTTACATGCGCGAGAAGCCGGCTGTGGTCGTGCTCGACATCAATTTGGGCGGCGGCAGCGGTCTCGAACTTCTCACCCGTCTGCGCAGTGCCGATCAAGAGGCTCGCGTCGTCATGTTTTCCATGCATGCCGATCCGGCTTACGCCAATCGCGCTCTGCGTTCCGGCGCCTTGGGCTTCGTCGGCAAAAGTGCCAGCGCCGATGAACTCATCGAAGCCGTGAAGGCAGCATCGACCGGCCGCCGCTACATCGACAAGCGCCTTGCCAGCGACATGGTTCTCAATCCCGTCGAGGGCGACCCGCTGAGTTCGCTCAGCAATCGCGAGACGGAAATTTTGCGACTTCTCGGCGAAGGCAAAAGCCTCAATGAAATCGCGATCACGTTCGGCATAGCGTACAAGACTGTCGCCAACACCTGCACCCGTCTCAAAGAAAAGCTGGGCGTTGAGCGCACGGCAGATCTCATCCGCATCTCGCTGGAACGGATGTCGCCACGCGCACCAGGGTGATCACTGTTCTTTCAATGCATGCGCGATGATCTTGCGCATGACGGACGGCAGCGCTGCTTTGTGCAGATCCCGACGCGGCACCCAAAGGCACCGATCCGGCTCGGCCCAGAACGTTAGCGGCGTTTCCGGTGGCACGATCGCGCGCACAACCTGCAATTCCAATCTAAAGTGTGTGAAAACGTGAACCACACCGCCGGGCATCGGCCACCAATCGGCCCGTACGGGCGCACCGGCCATCGCCATATCGGCTGCGATCATCGTATCCGACCAGTCCGTCGACGGCACTTCCAGCATGCCGCCGAGTAGCCCTGATGCAGGGCGCTTCCTCAAGAGCACCGCACCATCCTCGCGCAACACGAGGAAAGCCGTGCCATACCGCACCGGCCGCTCTGCCTTCACCGCTTTCTTCGGCAGCGTCTCGGCGATGCCGCGCGCATGCGCATGACAATCCTGCTGCAACGGGCACATGAGACATGACGGCCGCCGCGGCGTGCACACCGTCGCGCCCAGATCCATCATCGCCTGCGCGTGATCCCCGGCGCGCTTCGCCGGAGTGAGCGTCGCCGCCAGCCGCTTGATCTCGCGCTTGGCTCCCGGCAGCGGATGCGTCACCGCAAACAGCCGCGCCACCACGCGCTCGATGTTTCCATCCACCGGTGTCGCTGGCGCGCCGTATGCGATGGCTGCGATTGCCGCCGCCGTGTAGGGCCCGACGCCAGGCAGTTCAAGCAGTTCAGCCTCGCTCCGTGGGAACTGACCGTCTTCCCGCGCCGCCACGGCAACGGCACACTGATGCAGATTGCGCGCACGCGAGTAATACCCAAGCCCCGCCCACATCGCGAGAACGTCGTCGAGTGGTGCTGCCGCGAGATCGCCGACCGTCGGCCAGCGCTCCACGAATTTCTCGTAGTAGGGAATGACAGCCTTTACCGTCGTCTGCTGAAGCATGATCTCGCTCAGCCAGACACGATAGGGGTCTTGCTTCTTCCGACCCTTCGCGCGCCACGGTAGATCGCGCCGCTCTGCGTCGTACCACGCGAGCAAAGCTTCGACGGTGTCCGGACCGGCCGGCCGGAGCGGCAGTTGCTTTCGGGCCACGAACGTCACGTCGCTCCCCCTTCGCTGCAAACGCGAATCAGCTTTCATAGGGTAATGACCGCGCGGTCCCGCGCAAACCGACTTCGCAAATCACCCCCGCGCAAGGCGGCCGGCTCCGCGCAAGCGGAGTCGCCTTGCGGAACAAGGAACAACCCGCGCAAGCGAAGTCGCCTTGCGCCACCAAGAACAACCCGCGCAAGGCGGCCGGCTCCGCGCAAGCGGAGTCGCCTTGCGCCACCAAAAAGAGGCACCACACGTGGCGAAGCCGAACCGCAACACCCCGCCTCCGCCCGCCTGGAGCGGTACGATCGTCCGCGCGCGGCTCGGCCCGTCGCTGTCGCGCGGCCGCGGACCTGCAAGCAAGTCCGTTGGAGCGTTCATTCCGGGGCTGACCCGTAAAGCTTTCGAGAAGTTCGGCTTTTCCACAGCCTCCCTGATCATGGATTGGCCACGCATCGCCGGCGCCGACCTTGCGCAATGGACCACGCCTGAGCGGCTGAAATGGCCGCAAGGTTTCGAGACGGCTGAACTTGCTCAAGAAAGTGGCTCCCGCCCAGGTGCTACGCTCGTGCTCCGCGTCGATCCTGCCCGCGCGCTCGATGTGGAATACAGGGCCCGCCAGATTATCGAGCGCATCAACGCGTATTTCGGATACCGCGCCATTGCCGAACTGCGCATCCTTCAGGCTCCGTTGCCCGCCCATACGATTGCCGCTACTCGATCGGTGACGAAACCGGCAGCCCAGCCGCAGCACGCGATGTTACCCGATGATCCGCTGGCCCGCGCTCTGGCTCGCATGGAAGCCGGCGTCAGGGGCGATACCCGCCGCACCTGACCACGCCCGTCCGCATTACGGGCTATTCAGTTGGCATTCAGATGCTTTTTGCCTTAATGCGGCGGTGACCGCGTGTTACGGCCCTGAACAGTATCGATCAGGCGCCGAGCGCGCCAAGAGTGGATCGATCAGGAGCCGCCCGTGAAGACTTTCCTCAATCTTTTCAGAATCGACCGTCGTGCGGCCCTCGCGCTCGGCGGGGTCGGCGCAATCGCCCTCGCCGCTGCCACGCAACCCCTGCTCGCCCGGCCCGGTGACGGCCCCACTGAAGTTGCCGTCGAAGCCTTGATGAACCAGCCGGAATTGCCTGACCTCGTCATGGGCAACCCCGACGCCAAGGTGACGATCGTCGAATATGCCTCAATGACTTGCGGCCACTGCAAGCAGTTCCACACCAAGGTGCTGCCGGAATTGAAGACGAAATACATCGACACCGGCAAGGTCCGGCTCGTTTTCCGCGAGTTCCCGCTCGATCCCCGCGCGTTCGCAGCGTCCATGCTCGCCCGCTGCGCCGGTGGCGAAAAGACGCTGCCGATGATCAGCGCCCTGTTCGAAACCCAGGCAGACTGGGCCTACGTGAAAGAAAACCCCACACCGAAGCTGTTCGAGATTGCCAAACAGGCCGGCTTCACCCAGGAAAGCTTCGACAAGTGCCTGACCGACCAGGCGCTGCTCGACAAGCTGACCGCCATTCGGACGCGCGCCGCTGAAACCTTTGGCGTAAACGCCACACCCTCGTTCTACATCAACGGCAAGAAGCTGACCGAGCCGCCGACCATCGAAGGCTTCGACAAGACATTGGAACCGCTGCTGAAATGAGCCTGAACGCGGCACGAGGCCATCGACTGACTATCCTCGTGCCGCTGGCTGCGGCCCTCGCGCTCGCGGCCTGCACCAACTCTGGTGCGCCGACGATTGGCGGCAGTTCGGCCGGGACGGCGGCGGTCACGGCTGATGCCCCGTCAAGCGGCATCGGTGGGCTGAACGAGATACCCGATCCCACCGCGGGCGCACGCCAGATCATCCAGAACCCGACGCTTGCCGATGTCATCGCCCCGAGCCCCGATTTGCCGGAGATGGTCCTTGGCCGCGACGACGCTCCGGTTACGATCATCAAATACATGTCGCTGACGTGTCCGCACTGTCGCGCATTCCACCGGGACGTATTCCCGCAACTGAAGCGCGAATACATCGACACGGGAAAAGTCCGCTTCGTGCTGCGCGAATTCCCGATTGGGAAAACATCCGGCACGGCCACGATCGCGCTTCGCTGCGCCGCGCCCGACCAGTATTTCACGCTCTACGGCAAGTTCCTGGAACAGCAGGCTTCATGGGTATCTCAAGAAGTCCGCCTTGATCCCATTTTCGCCGTGGCGAATCAGGTGGGGGTAACGCGCCCCGAATTCGATCGCTGCTTGCAGAATCAGGCCATGATTGACGCGTTGAAGCGCGTGAAAGACCGGGGCCGCACGCTCGGCATCATCGGAACGCCGAATTTCTTCATCCAGAACCAACGGGTGAAGAGCACGCTGACGATGGCCGAGATCCGCAGCAAGGTCGATCCGCTCTTGAGCGGGCGTCCCGCCGCCACTGCGAACGCGGCCCCCGCGCGCTAGACAGAGCCGCCTCGATCGGGTGCACTGCATCCGCATAATGCATCTGTTGGTATTCCGAAGCGCCCACGTTGCGTCCGAGACTATAATCGAATGAAGATCAACCGCCTGAGGCTCTTGGGCTTCAAATCGTTCGTCGAACCGACCGACCTCATCGTCGAGGCCGGGCTGACGGGCGTCGTCGGCCCCAACGGTTGCGGCAAATCCAATCTGCTCGAAGCGCTTCGCTGGGTGATGGGCGAGACCTCGCATAAGTCGATGCGCGCCGCCGCCATGGACGACGTGATCTTCTCCGGCACCAACACCCGCCCGGCCCGCAATTCTGCCGAAGTCACGCTCTTCCTCGACAACGCCGAACGCAAGGCGCCTGCCGAATTCAACGATCACGACATCATCGAAATCACCCGCCGCATTGAGCGCGAAGCAGGCTCCGCCTACCGCATCAACGGCAAGGAAGCTCGCGCACGCGATGTCAAGATCCTGTTCGAAGACGCAGCGACGGGCGCGCGCTCGCCCGCGCTGGTTCGTCAGGGCCAGATCTCCGAGATCGTCAACGCCAAGCCGGAACAGCGCCGCCGCGTTCTTGAAGACGCCGCCGGCATCGCCGGTCTCCATAGCCGTCGCCACGAAGCCGAACTTCGCCTCAAGGCCGCCGAGAACAATCTCGCCCGCCTTGGCGACATCATGGGCGGCCTCTCGTCCCAAATCGAAAGCCTGAAACGCCAAGCGCGCCAGGCCCGCCGCTATAAGGAACTTTCCGGCGATATCCGCCGCACCGAAGCGCTCGTTTTCCACCTCTCCTGGGCGGAAGCGCAAGCTCTCGTCGACCAGGAAGAAAAAAACCTCACCGACGCGACAGCGCGATTGGGTCTCGCCACTGAAACCGAGTCACGCGCGCTGCGAGCGGAGGCTGAGGTCGCCGAACACCTCCCGCCCTTGCGCGACGCCGAAGCCGCAAAGGGCGCCGCGCTCGGCCGCCTCAAGATCGAACAGGAGACGTTCGAAAAGGAGGCCGAACGCGCCCGCCAGCGCACGAACGAACTCGTGAACCGCCGGACGCAGCTCGAACGCGACATCGCCCGCGAAGCTCACGCCATCTCCGAAGCCCGTGATGTTCTGGCCCGACTGGACAACGATCTGGCAACCCTCATCGAGGCCGAAAACGGTGCCGTTGCCGCCGAAGATAAAGCAGCCGCCGAACTCACCGAACTCGAACAGAAGCTCGACGCCGCCGAAAAATCGCTCGCCGACATCACCCACCGTGCCGCCGAACAGCGTGCCCGCCGCCGCTCTCTCGAGACCGCAGTCGCCGAACGCCGCGACGCCGTTGCCCGCCTCGAACGGCAAGCCGCCTCTCTCGAAGCGCAAATGCGTGACATCCAGGGCCGCGCGCCCGATGTGGTCGAACTTCAGGAGACGACGGAAAAAGGCCACCTTCTCACCGAGCGCTCCGCGCAACTCGAACGCGAGATCCACGAGGCCGAACAACAGGTCACCGCCGCTGCCGAGGCCGCCAATCGGCATCGCGATGAAGCCGCCTCGGCGCGTCTACTGCTCTCCAATCTCAAAACCGAGCGCGAGACCCTCGCCAAGCTCCTGATCCCGGTTCGAGACGACGACCTGCCGCCCATTGTCGATCAAATCAGCGTCACGCCCGGCTACGAAGCAGCACTGGGGGCGGCCCTTGGCGAAGACCTCACTGCGCCTGTCGCGGACGATGCGCCGGTCCACTGGCGTCTGCTCCACATTGAAACTGCGATCGACCCCGCCTTGCCGCACGGCGTCGAGCCTCTGAGCCGCTATGTCGATGCGCCGCCCGAGCTTCAGCGCCGCTTGTCGCAAATCGGTGTTGTGCCGCACGAACGTGGTCCGGTCCTTCAACAGAACCTTGCCGCGGGCCAGCGTCTCGTCAGCGTCGATGGCGACTTGTGGCGATGGGACGGCTACGTTGCCGCCAGTGGTGGCGCCACGCTTGCCGCCCAGCGCCTGGCTGAACGCAACCGCATGGCTGAGATCGAGGAGCGCGAACATGCAGCCCGCGCCGATGCCAGCACGCTTCTGAATGCCGAGGCAGCTGCTATTGAAGCGCACGCCGCAGCGCAGACCGTGGAGCGCACGCTGCGAGCGGAGTGGCGCAAGACGCAGTCCGAACTCGGCGAAACCCGCAATCGCCTCTCCGTCATCGAGAAGATGGCCCGCGAAACCGAGGCCAAGCTCGCGGCCGTCGCCGAAGCCAAAGAGCGACTTGCAGCCGACTTCAGCGAGGCCCGGGCCCGCCTGGCGGAAACAGAGGCCGCGCGCGACGACGAAGCCAAATCTGAAAACCTTGAACCCGTCGCCAACGCCGCGCACGAGACGGCACAAGCCGCTCGCCGTGCCGCCGGCGAGGCACGCGGAAAGCTGCAAGCCCTACGCCGCGAACGCCAACTCAACGCCGAGCGCCAGACGTCCGCGCGCGCCGACCGCGACCGCTGGACGGCCCGCCAGCATGGCGCCGAACAGCAGATCAAGAGCTTGGAAGAGCGCCTTACTGAGACCCGCGCCGAACTCGACACGCTGGCCGACCTTCCCGAACAGATCGCCGAGCGCCGTAGCGCGATCCTTTCCGCTATCAGCGCCGCCGAAAGCGACCGCCAGGCCGCTGCCGACAAGCTCGCCCTCGCCGACACCGCGCTCCGCGAAGCGATCCAAGCGCTGCGCGCCGCTCAAGCCCAAGTTTCCGAAGCCCGCGAGGGCCGTGCCCGCATCGAAGCGCGGCTCGAAAATGCCCGCGCCCGCCGTCAGGAGGAATCCCGCCGCATCCGCGAGACGTTCGAGGTTGCTCCAGACGACTGCCTCGCACTGGCGGGGATCGAAAGCGGCGCCACCTTGCCCCCGCTTCTCGACATCGACCGTCAGTTGCAGCGCCTCAAAGCCGACCGGGAACGCCTTGGCGGCGTCAATCTCCAGGCTGACGATGAGTTGACTGTCCTCCTTGAGCAAATCAGCTCGATGGAAACCGAGAAGGCCGATGTCGAGCAGGCGGTCGCAAAGCTCCGCGCCGCAATCGGACAACTAAACCGCGAAGGCAAAAAGCGCCTCGAAGAGGCTTTCATTACCGTCAACGGCCACTTCCAGCGCCTGTTCACCACGCTTTTCGGTGGCGGCGAAGCGCGCCTCGAAATGGTAGAATCAGAGGAGGATCCTCTCGAAGGCGGCCTGGAAATCATCGCGAAGCCCCCGGGCAAAAAGCCCGCGACGCTCTCGCTCCTCTCCGGCGGCGAGCAGACGCTGACGGCTTTGTCGTTGATATTCGCGGTCTTTTTGACCAACCCCTCGCCCATCTGCGTGCTCGACGAAGTCGACGCCCCGCTCGACGACGCCAACGTCGATCGGTTCTGCACGCTCATGGAAAAAATGGCGACCGAGACCGCGACCCGCTTCCTCGTCATCACCCATCATCCAATGACCATGGCGCGCATGAACCGCCTCTTCGGCGTCACCATGGCCGAACGCGGCATTTCTCAGCTGGTCTCCGTCGACCTCGAAACCGCCCGCGCCTTCCGCGAAGCCGGCTGACCCCCCTTCCGTCGCTTCCGGCCGGCTCCCCGGCAAGGGAGTCGGAAGCGACAAACAAAACCAAGTTCCGGCCGGCTCCCCGCACGGGGAGTCGGAACCGGCAACTAAAATCTCCCTGCGCGGTTTCGCCATACCCTAGGTCGGAGAGGCCGCAGCCGCCCTTTCTTGACACCCCATAGGGGCGCTCATATGGTGCGGCGCGTTCGAAAACCTTCGTGTTTCCGGCCGTTTTCCGTGGAGGAATCCGATGGCGGACTCAGACCATGGGGCACACCCTGTAAAAGGACACTTGAGCCCTGAGGATATCGCTGAGTTCAAACGCCGGGCCTCTGAGCTGGGCACACGCATAGGCAGTGTCCAGGCCGAGAAACAGGCCGAAATCGAGGATCAGCAAGACCGGGCCAACCGCTCACGCGGCATGGCCTACGGGTTGAGAATGTCGTCCGAACTTGTCGCGGCCATCCTGGTCGGCGGGTTCATGGGCTACGTGCTCGACGCATGGCTTGGAACCAGGCCGTGGCTGTTTCTCGTGTTCATCATGTTGGGTTTCAGCGCAGGTATCCTCAATATTCTGAGGGCCTTTAAGCGGATGCAGGCAGAGATCGAGTCCCAGAAGGACTTCAAGCTCGGTCAGTCCGTGCCGGATAACGACGATCAATAGACCGGGGTAGGGACGTGGCAGCAGAACACGGGGCACAGGGTGGCGGCGGAATGCCGGACCCCATCCATCAGTTTGAGGTCAAGCGCCTCTTCCCCCTCGAGATCTTCGGCGTCGATGCCACCTTCACGAACTCGGCCCTGTTCATGGTCGCCGGCGTGCTCCTTTCTTTCGGCCTTCTGATGTACGCCTCGCGCGGACGCTCACTCGTCCCGAGCCGAATGCAGTCGGTCGCCGAGAGCGTCTACGAATTCGTCGCTGGCATGGTCCGCGACAGCATGGGCGAGCAGGGCATGAAGTTTTTCCCGCTCATCTTCACGTTCTTCATGTTCATTCTCACGCTGAACATGCTAGGCATGATCCCTGGGTTCTTCACCGTTACGAGCCAGATCTGGGTCACCGCCGCTCTTGCGATCCTGGTGTTCCTCACCGTCATCGTCGTCGGATTCGCCAAGAACGGTCTCGGCTTCCTCAAACTCTTCGTGCCAGACGGCGTGCCGATCTACGTGCTCCCGCTGGTTTCGCTCATCGAAGTCATCTCATTCTTCTCGCGTCCTCTCAGCCACTCGCTGCGACTGTTCGCGAATATGCTGGCCGGCCACATTACGCTGAAAGTGTTCGCCGGCTTCATCATCATGCTGCTTGGCGCCGGCGGCGCGGCATCTGCGATCG
>ERZ1066138.35-NODE-35-length-40895-cov-10.228281_pt1 | contig 40895 bp, 38 predicted proteins | sample MGYA00382785_ERZ1066138 | MGnify/ENA primary metagenome ERZ1066138 (study PRJEB33369, sample SAMEA5778368) | biofilm metagenome | biome: Industrial cooling water; feature: Water cooling tower basin; material: Biofilm | place: United Arab Emirates | collected... | reverse complement strand
TAGCACGTCCTCAAGACATGTTGCGTGCCACGCAGGAAGCTCTCGACGAGATCGGCCAGGAAATAGGCGGGATCGACTTCGTTATCGGGTTTGATTGCGTGCTGCGCCGGCTCGACGCCGAAAACCGGCAGATCCGACATCAAATGGAGGACATGTACCGGCGTTATAATATCATCGGTTTTCACACGTACGGCGAACAGTTCAACGCTATGCATTTGAATCAGACGCTGACGGGCATTGCATTTGGAAAGAGCACGGGCGGCGCTTCATGAAAAGCGACGAAGTCAGTTATCCCATTCCGCCACGGCACGAGGGGCCGGGTTCGGAACTCGAGCGTCGGCTGGAGAAGCTCGCGCGGATTAATGCCGCTCTCATGCAGCGCGTCGAGCGCTCGATGGATCAGCAAGCGAATGCGTATTCGCTCTTTCAGACGGCCATCGGGCTCGAGGGTCAGGTGCGTCTTCGCACCAACCAGTTGAAGAGCGCGCTAGACCGCCTCGAACAAGCCAACAGCGAATTGATGCTGGCGCGGGATGCGGCTGAGCGGGCGAACCGGTTCAAGACGCGATTCTTTACAGCGGTCGGTCATGATCTGCTGCAGCCGCTTCACGCCGCGCGGCTCACCCTTTCCGCCATGCTTGATGGCGAGGGCGATCGGGAGCAGCAGCGGCTGGGAGGTCAGGTTGACCATGCGTTGTCGACGATTGAAGAGTTGTTGAAGACCATTCTCGATCTGTCGAAGCTCGAAGCAGGTGTAACGGAGCCGCAGATCCGCCTGATCGATGTGGAGGAATTGTTCAGCAGCGTCGTGGGCGACGTGGCGCCGATCGCGCGGGCCAAAGGATTGAAGCTTGGTCACAGGCCCACGAGGTTGATGGTGCGGTCCGATCCGCTGATGTTGCGCCGGATCATGCAGAACCTCGTCGCCAACGCGGTGCATTATACGGATAAAGGCCGTATTAGGCTGCTGGCGAGGCGGCGGGGACTGAGCGTTCGGCTCGAAGTATGGGACACGGGACCGGGCATTCCGCAGGTTGAGCGGGACCGTATTTTCGAAGAGTTCCAGCGCGGCACGGCTTCTGAAACGGCGCGCGTCGGTGGGTTTGGCCTCGGATTGTCCATTGTGCAGCGCATGTCGGAAGCCCTTGAACACGATCTGGGACTCTGGTCTCGCGTCGGCCGCGGATCATGCTTCACCGTGATGGTTCCATTCGCAACGATGCGTGCGCCGCAGCAGCCGATGGAGCCGCAAGCCGAGCCCGGTTATGGTTTGCCGGCATCGCATGTGCTGGTGATTGAAAATGAGCCTACGGTTGTCGAGGCCATGCGGGCGCTGCTGATGCGCTGGGGTTGTTGCGTGCGCGTGGCGGCTTCGGCGGAAGATGTCGACGCGATGTTCAGGGAGACGCCGGAGTATAGCCCGGATGTCGTGCTTGCCGACTATCACCTCAATCGCGGACAGACCGGCGTCGCTGTCGTGGCCGATTTGCGGCAGCGACTGGGAGTCGAGGTTCCAGCGATCGTGATTTCGGCTGACACGTCCTTGACGCAATCTTCATTAGCCGCGGCGGGTCCTTTCGAGCTGCTTCGCAAACCAGTGAAACCTGCGGAACTCAGGGCGCTCATGCGCCATGTGATTACCAGCGGGGCGTAACCGGTCGCGCTTTATTCGCCGCTGACAAGTTTGTCGAAATCAATGCGGCTGACTTCGATGACAGCCTGCGTTCGCGAGGCGACGTCGAGCTTACGCAGGATCTCCGATACGTGTGCCTTGACCGTCGTTTCGCCGACGCCTAGTTCGTGCGCGATCTGCTTGTTGAGAAGACCTTGGCGCAGCATCTTCAAGACGCGCAGCTGCTGGGGCGTGAGCGATGACAGGCGAGTGCCGATGTCGCTGGCGCCGGCCGCATCACGAACAGGCGGCTGATAGGTCTTCGGCAGGGTGAGGTTACCCTGCATGACCGTGTCGATCGCTTCAGCCAGTTCCGGCTTGCGGGCCGATTTAGGGATAAAGCCGGCTGCGCCGAGTGTAATGGCTTCGTGGATCACGCGGCTGTCTTCGAGCGCCGACACGATGACAATCGGCTGCTTGGGGTCGATGCCGCGCAGTTCGAGGAAGCCTTCGAAACCCGCAACGCCCGGCATGGAAAGATCGAGGAGCACGAGGTCGAAGCGCTCACCGCGGCCCATCATGTCCTTTGCCGCGTCGATTGAAGATGCTTCCTTTATCTTGGCGGCGGGGTGAGACGCCTTGATGGCCAAGGTCAGTGCATCGCGGAACAGGGGGTGGTCGTCCACCACCAGAAAGTTTGCGTCCATCCGTCTCGGGCCCCAGGACTTTGGACCGCCCCGAACCGGGACGGCTTATCGTTCTCTCGTGTGGTCTACGTGACCCTGGGGTCTGTGTCAAAAAAGTTGCAGTCGGCGGGGCGAAGTTAGGCGTGTCGCTGGGTTCGCGGGATGCCTAATTGTGCGTTAAGCGCTGGTTCGGCTTAGAATCATCGCTCTCGCGCGCGGCAATTTAGAGCGTTTGTTCAAACGGTTGCTTTCCCCGCAGCGTAGGTGTGCCCGCTTGGAAAGCGATTTTCCGTCCTCTATAGTGCGGCCCGGCGGGTGAGGGAACCGGCCTGGCATGTTGGCGTGCTGTCGCGTTGTTGTTGAACGGCGTCTCAACGGCGCTCGCCCGTGCGCCATCCGATTCCGCTGCGCGGGGTCAGCCGGATGGTGCGGTAGGAGTTGGGGAGCACGGGTTCAATGAGATGCAATCCTTGGCGGTGGCTTTGGGGCCTTTTGCTGATCGCCCCGTTAAGTTGGATCGTTCTGCATCTCCATCAGGCAGACATCGAGGCCGATTTGCGCGTGCGCTCGACCGAGGCACTCGAGCGCGCCGGTCTCGGATGGGCGGCCACCACCTTTTCCGGCCGTGATGCGGTTTTGACCGGATTGGCGGCGGAAGAGACGGACCCATCCAAGGCGGCCGATCTGGTGCGCCGTGTCTGGGGCGTGCGCGTGGTCGATGCGCGGACCGATCTCATCAAAAGTGTCGAAACGTTCGTCTGGTCGGCGACGCGGGAGCCCGGAGGGACCGTGCGCCTGAGCGGGTTCGTGCCGGGAGAGCCGGCGCGCAAATCCATTCTGCAGGCCGTTCGCGCGACCCTGCCGGGCCTACGGGTGAACGATGAGATGAAGTTGGCGCGCGGTGGACCGGCGCGGGATGTCTTCATTTCCGGTGCTGGATTTGGGCTGAAGCAGCTCGCGGCCCTGCAAGAGGGGAGCGTCGAGCTTTCCAACACAGAACTATCGATTTCCGGTATCGCGCCGGATCAGGGGAGTCTCAAGGCGGTGCGGTCGCGGTTGAAGACGCTGCCGGCCGGTATCACGCTGGCACGGGACGCGATCACCGGGCCGAAGATCGCGAATTATGTGTGGGGGGCGGTTGCGACCGCGAACCAAATCGTGCTGTCGGGCTACGCCCCGTCGACAGATGTGCGCGATGAGCTGTTCCAGAAGGCGAAGAAGCTGTTCCCCAACCGGGCGATCGTCGATCGGGTCGAAATTGCCGATGGGGCCCCGGACGGGTTCGTGGCGGCAGCGGGTGGCGGTCTCGAACAGCTTTATCAGTTGCGGGCGGGGGAGCTTGCACTGTCGGGACGGTCGGTCATGCTGGAGGGTGAAGCTGACGACAAGGCTACGGCTGATGCCGTGACGGAGGCCTTCAAATCGGCCGTTCCCGCGCCGCTGACGGCTCAGGCAAAGATCGTGGCGCCGGAACCGCCGCCACCGCCACCGCCTCCAGCTGCGGAGCCTGAACCGGCGCCGGCCGTGCAGCCTGAACTGCCAGCGGCGGCTCCGGTGGCCGAGACACCGTCTCCGCCGTCGGCACCGGCAACTTATGTCACGACGGCGCGGATCGAGGATGGTCAGATCGAACTCATAGGGAGTGTGCCGAGCGAGGACGAGCGCATTGCGCTCGTGGCGGCAACGCGCGGGCGCTTTCCGGATCTGTCGGTGAAGGATAGCCTGGAGGTGAAGCCCGGTGCCAGTGATGGCTGGCGCGCTTGCCTGCTGGCTGGGATCAGCGGACTTGGGCGGCTGACGACGGGCGACCTGACACTCAGCGACGGCACGGTGGCCGTCAAGGGCGTCACGGACGACGACGAGGTGGCGAAGGTTCTGGCGGCGGACGTCAAGGGTGCAGCGAGCCGGGACTGTGAAACCACGGTCGAAGTGACAAGCACCGGCGAAAAGCAGGCGGCGGCACGCCAGCGGGCAGAGGAAGAGGCGCGGCTTAAGGCCGAGGCGAAGGCCAAGGAAGAAGAGCAGCAGCGTTTAGCCGCCGAGATGGAAGCGCGGCGGAAGGCTGAGGAAGAAGCGGCTGCGAAGGCGGTTGCCGAGGCGCAGGCAGCGGCAGCGCGGGCAGAGGAAGATGCGCGGCTTGCGGCGGCAAAGGCGGAAGCCGACCGGTGCGAGAAGCTCATCAGTGCGGCGGTGGCGAAAGGCGTGATCAATTTCCAGCGCGCGGACGCGACGCTCGATCCGAAGAGCAAGCCGACACTGGATGAACTGGCAAAGATCGTGAACCAGTGTCCGGCGTTCAGGATCAGCATTGAAGGGCACACGGATTCGGAAGGCATTCCGGAGCGCAACAACCCACTGTCGGAGCGCCGTGCGAAGGCGGTGAGCGATTATTTGATGGAAGCCGGCGTGGATGCGTCGCGTCTGTCGACGGTGGGATATGGTGCCGAACGACCGATTGCGGAGAACGAAACGCCGGCTGGGCGCGCGAAGAACCGGCGCATCGAGTTCAAGGTCATTGCCGAGTAGACACGCAGGAACAGGGATCGGCGCCCGGGTGACGGGCATCGGCTGGGGGAGTTGAGATGGATTATCTGCTGATCAAGCTGATCTGGTATGTCGCCGGCGCGTTTGCGTTCGGTATTTTCGCGGGTTGGGTGTCGTGTGGTGAGCCCGAGGACTGACGGCGTGCTGCCGTTTGCCGTCGAGTGCGAAGGAGTTAGGTGTCCATGATTACGCTCGCCCTGCAGATCTTCCTGTTGCTGCTTTCGGCCTATCTCGCCGGATGCATGGTGGGATGCATTCTCCGCCGCGCGTTGCATGAACCGAAGATGGTTCCCGTGGCTGTGCCTGTCGAAGCAACGACGCGCGCGCAGCAGCCGCTGGAAACGACGCGCTTCGAGACGGCACTCACGGGTAAGCCGTTCTCGCCGCAGCCGATCGGGACGCCGGCGGAGCCTGTCGTGGAGGTGCGTCCTCGTCCGGTACAGCAGCCGGTCGCGCGGGATGCCGGGACAGCAGAGATCGAGATCAAAAGGGCACCTGTGGCGCCGCCGCAGCCGGAACCGAAGCCGAAGCCGCTCCCAGAGCCGATTGTCGAGGCTGTGTCCGAGCCTGAACCGGTTCCTGAGCCTGACCACGAGCCTGCCGCTGTTGAGCCGCCGCCGACACCGGCCGTCGCCGAACCGGAACCGCTGCCTCCGCCTCCTCCCCCGCCGCCTCCGCCCATGGGCGGCGCAGCTCAGATGGCCAGTTATGCGGCTGTTGCCGCCGCGGCTGCAGCGGCACGTGCCATGGCGGCCGCAGATGCTGTCGCTGCTGCCAAGGCGGCGGAGACAGAACCCGAACCTGAACCCGGACCGGAACCCGAACGGGCCGCGATCCCAGATCCGGTGGTCATGACTGAGGCTGAGCCCGTCGTGGATGCTCGGGCCGCTGCAGAGTTAGAAGTTGCGCCAGTACCAGCTGAACCGGCGCTGCCACCTGAGGACCTAAAACGCATCCGCGGGATTGAAAGGCCACTTGAGGAGCGTCTCAACGCGCTGGGCGTGTACCGATTCAGCGATATCGCCTCATGGTCCGCGGGGGATGTAGCCCGCATCAGCCAGACGCTCGGACTTCTTGGCCGTATCGAACAGGAAAACTGGATCGAGCAGGCGCAAATCCTCGCGCGCGGCGCCGACACGGATTACTCGCGCCGTCAGCGCGTCGCGGCGACGACCTCGGCGGTCGGAATGGCGGCGGCGGCGGCGAGTGCTGCGGCCAATGCCACGGCGCAGAAGAGTGCGGGTCCCGATCGCTTCACGCGGATCATCGGCGTCGATGCCGACACCGAAAAGGTGCTCCTCGGATTGGGGTACACGCGATACTCCGAGATCGCGAAGTGGACTTCGGCGGATGTCGAACGCATTGAGAGCGCGATCGGGCGCCCGGGCCGCGTGGGGCTCGATAACTGGATCGAGCAGGCGCGCGTGCTCGCGCGGTATGCGGGCGATGCAACGGAGCCGCGTCCGGTTCGGCTGGCGGACGCAATCCGTGAAAACAAACTCCAAAAATCTTCGGAGCCGGTATCGCGCCCTGATATGGCGGGCCTGCGATCGGTCCGATCGCAGGCGCTGCGTGGAGATGGTTCTGCGCCGAGCGGGCGTATCGACGATCTGAAGCGCATTCGTGGCATCGGTGTTCTCATCGAGAAGCGGCTCAATGCGCTCGGCATCACATCATACGAGCAGATCGCAAATTGGACGAAGGCCGATATCGACAGCGTGAGTTCGCAACTCGACTTCAAGGGCAGGATCGAGCGCGAGAACTGGATCGAGCAGGCGCGCATTCTGGCGTCGGGAGGCCAGACGGAGTTCTCGCGCCGTGTCGATCGCGGTGAGGTGGAGACGAGCAAGGACACCTGACGGGCGTCCAATCGCTTGCGATCACGCAGCGTCGGTGCGTTCCAGAAAGCGGCGGATTTCCATCATCGAGGCCTTGTCGCGCAGCCACGGTGCGTGACCCTGTCCTGCAATTGCCAGTTCCGTGAGATCGGGGTGGCGCTGGCGCATGGTCTCGACCGTTGCTTCCGACAGCAGATCGGAGTTGATGCCGCGAATGACCATGACGGGCAGACGCTTCAGGGCTTCGAACTGAGCCCAGAGCGGCGGGATCGGGCCGTCGATTGATGAGAAGGCCTGGCCAAGTTTCGCATCGTAGCCGGGCGCGGGTCGGCCCTTTTGCTCATTGAACAGTTGGCGGGCGATCGGCTCCCACTCTTCTTCGCCGACAGCGGTGAACTGGTTCTTGTTCATATCGCGCACCATCGCCGCGGCTTCCTTCCAGTCCCGTGGAAGCGGTGTGCGGCCGACGTACGATGCGATGCGGGACAGGCCATCGCGTTCGATCACCGGACCGATGTCGTTGAGGATGACGGGGCCGAGGAAGCCGGGTTGGGCCGCCGCCATCACCATGGCGATCAGTCCACCGCGCGAGGTGCCGAGGATGGCCGCGCCTTCGAGGCTGCGCGCGATCATGAAGTCGAGCGCGTCCTGCATTTCGCAGGGGACCGTGTAGTTGCGCCAGTCTTTGTCGTAATCCGACAGTCCGCGACCGCGGGAATCAAGTGTGTAAACATCGCGGGCGCGATCGCCGGAGGACAGGTCGAGCGCGATTTCGTGAAAGTCGCGGCTGTTGCGCGTCAAGCCAGCCAGGCAGAGGACGGGACGGAGGGGCTTGCGCGCGGATTGGGGTGACGCATGGCGGGCCCGATACCGACGGGCGTAGAGTTTCAGGCCGGTGCGCTGTATGAACGTGAGATCTTCAAAGCGCTGTGGCGCTGTCGTCATTATGGAAGCCCCCATCCCAATTTCATTCGTTACGGCCCGATCAGCCGTCGGACGCAGCCTCGTCCCGTTCATCCGGCCGGACGGCCGGTGGCGGAATGGCACTTCCGGCAACGCGCGCGCGCATCAGATCCTTGTCTATACGCACCGCCATGTCTGATTCGCCGAGTCGTGCCCGATACACCTGCACGTTCGCCAGAACCTTGGCAACGTACTCGCGCGTTTCCTGGATCGGGATGCGCTCGATCCAGTCGATGGGATCAACTGAAGGGTCGCGCGGATCGCCGAACTCGCGGATCCATTGGCGGGCGCGGCCGGGACCCGCGTTGTAGCCGGCCATTGTGAGGATGTAGGAGCCGGTGAAATCCTGCATGCGGTCGCCGATGTAAGCCGAGCCCATCATCGTGTTGTAGGCGGGGTCGGACAGAAGACGTTTGATATCGCATTTGATCTTGTAGTCGCGGCAGACGTGTTGCGCCGTCACAGTCATAACCTGAAGCAATCCCTTGGCGCCCGCACCTGAGACGGTGAGGGTGTTGAATTCCGTTTCCTGGCGGGCGATGCCCAGCAGGAATGCGGTTTCCGGGGGTTTTCGCAGCGGCGAATAGGCCGGGAACGGGTGGACGGGATAGGCATAATAGAAGAGGTTTTTGCGGTCGGCGATGCCGGTCTTGCCGATACGAACGGCGGACTGCGTATCGCCGATGGCTTCGGCAAGGTGTGCGATCATCGCGAGTTCGGCCTCGCTCTTCAAATGATACCGCAGCTGCACCAAGAAGACCCGGCTGATCGAGCGATCGAGCTTGGCCTTGGTGGCTATAACGACAGCTTTTGCGGCATCAAGGTTGCTCAGCTTGTCGATTTCGTCGGCCGTAGGTGCTGCCGGTGGCGTGATGGGGAAACTCGTTGCGCCAGGATCGATTTTCTGGAGTGCAAGAAGTGCGTGAAAGGTATCCCGGTCGCGGGTGGCTTCCGTGTAGGCCGCCAGAGCCGCGGGCTTGTCCTTCAAGGCTTCCGCCGTTCGGCCGACCCAATAGTTGGCTTTCGCGCGGCTCAGCGGACCGTCTGCCGCCTTCTGCATGGTCGCAAAATGCTGCGCGGCTTTGGCGGGATCCTTCAGGTAGCGCAAGGCAATCCAACCCGCCATGAAGGACTGGTCCTTGAGCGGATTGACGGTGAGCGCACCCGCCTCGCTGACGATCTCGTAGGCGAGTTTGGGCTTGCCTTTGCGCAGCGATGCGTAGGCGAGTGTGCGCCGTTCGATCCACCATTCGTCGTTGTTGTTGACGGCGCCGGGTGTCGTTGGAACCGTCAGCATGATCCTCGCGGCTTCGTCGATCTTGTCTGCACGCCGCAGGGCCTGGATCTTGTGGAAAGTAAATCCCCAGTCCGCGGTATCGCTCGCCGGGGCTTTTTGGATGAGCGTGAGCGCGCCCTTCTGCTGCATGAAAACGGCAAGGCGCGCTTCCGCGCGTTTGCGCTCGACTTCCGGCAGTAGCGCGATGACGCGTTTGGCAATTGCGGCGCGGCTGTTGCGATCGTCTTTCCAGCGGACGTCATCAATAATGAGACGGTCCAGACGAGCTTTATGATCTGACAGCGTCAGCAACGAACCGAAGCGGGCGAGAAAGCCAGCTTCAAACTTCGCGGCAAGCGTCATATCCCGCCAAGCTTTGATAGCGTATTTGCGGGCCTCTTCGGTTTTGCCCTCGGCGAGATGGGTGGAGGCCAGCGCTGCAAATCCGGCGCCGTGGTCCGGACCGCCTTTGGCAAAGGCTGCGCGAATCTCGGCGGCGTTGCCGCCGCCGACAAACAGGGTTTCCTCATAGCGCTGGGTGAGGAGACGGCGCTCGGGCCAGGCGGGGTTTGCGTCGAGGAAAGCACGATAGTCGGCAGCCGAGCCAAAGCCGCTGCGCAGGCGGTGCCATGTCGCCAGTTTGGCAGCAACGGGGTTGGTGATGCGCGTTCGATGCTGGTCGCCATCTTCGGGCTTGCCGGAGGCATACGCTTTCATGGCATCGCGCAGGGCGGTGGCGTCTTCGTCGGAAATCTTGGTTGCCAGCAGCGGCGCAATCGCTTTGTCGTAGCGGGCGGTATGGGCCGCTTCCGCGGAATCGGGCTTATGCGGGCTCGGCAGCAACGGGCGCTCGATCGCCGCGGTTTGCGCCGGTGCGGCGGCGGGGTCCGTCCGTCCGGTTGTCGAAGGCAGCAGCGCGGCCACAAGGGCTGTGCAACCCATGAATGCAAACGGCTTCAGGGTTTTGTTTCGGACTGGCAATGCGGGACCTTTCTCATGCGAGCCGATTGTGCCGGGCCGCCGTTCCTGTCGCCTTGCGGCGGTCCTCCCGACCGCCTAATGTCGCGGCCATTCGATCGAGCGGCCTTCGCTGCGCCGCCGTTCTTCGTGTCAGGGAACGTAACAACCGGGTTGGCCCACTTCAAGGCGAAGGAGGGCACCGGCGATCGTTTCCGTCATGTGGAACTTTTCCAGAAATGATCATCCAAGCAAGCACTTGGATGCGACGCACGACAGGGTGAAGGCATGTTCAAGGGGTCGCTGACCGCGCTCATTACGCCGTTCAGGAACGGCAAGCTCGACGAGGACGCGCTGGCGCGCTTCGTCGACTGGCAGATTACGGAGGGGACCCACGGCCTCGTTCCCACGGGGACGACCGGCGAAAGTCCGACGCTCGATTACGATGAGCACAAGCGGGTGATCGAGATCACGATCGAGGCGGCGCGCGGGCGTGTGCCCGTGATGGCCGGCACGGGCTCGAATTCGACGGAGGAGGCGATCGAACTCTCCACGTTTGCCGAGCAGGCCGGCGCGTCGGGGCTTTTGATTGTGACGCCTTACTACAACAAGCCGACCCAAGAGGGGCTCTACCAGCACTTCAAGGCGATCAACGACGCCGTCAATATTCCCATCTTCATCTACAATATTCCGCCGCGGTCGATCGTCGACATGTCCGTTGCAACGATGGCGCGGCTGTATGAGTTGAAGAACATTGCGGGCGTCAAGGATGCGACAGCCAATCTGGCGCGCGTCTCGCAGCAGCGGGCAGCGATGGGTGCGGAGTTCCTGCAGTTCTCAGGCGAGGATGCGACGGCGCTGGCGTTCATGGCCCATGGCGGCCACGGGTGTATTTCAGTGGTCTCTAACATCGCGCCGCGGCTGTGCGCCGAGTTTCAGAACGCATGCATGCGCGGTGACTTCAAGATGGCGCTCGCGCTCCAGGATCGTCTGATGCCGCTGCATGATGCCATGTTCTGTGAGACCAATCCTGGACCGGTGAAGTATGCGGCGTCGCGACTCGGGCTATGCACAGAGGAAATGCGGCTGCCGATGGTTCCGCTGACCGACGGTGCGCGCAAGATCGTCGATGATGCGATGGCGAAGGCAGGGCTCCTGACCGCGGTCGCTGCCGAGTGAAATCTGTTGCAACGCCAGGCGCACGAATACCAGCGAGGATGACGAGTTATGGCCGCTGCCAAGGATGACGCGCGCAAGCTCGTCGCCGAAAACCGGCGGGCCCGGCACGAATTCTTTCTCACCGACACCTGGGAGGCCGGCCTTATGCTGACCGGCACCGAAGTGAAGTCGTTGCGCAAGGGGCAGGCGAATATTGCCGAGAGCTATGCCTCGTTCGAGGATGACGGGCTCTACCTGATCAACTCGTATATTCCTGAGTACAGTCAAGCCGGGCGATTTTTCCAGCATGAGCCGCGGCGCAAGAGGCGTTTGTTGTTGCACAAAGCCGAGATGGCGAAGCTGTTTCAAGCCGTGGAGCGCAAGGGCATGACCATCGTGCCCGTGGAGATGTACTTCAATGCCAAGGGTATTGCGAAACTGAAGCTGGCGTTGGCAGAGGGCAAAAAGCTCACCGATAAGCGTCAGGACGCGGCCAAGCGCGACTGGCAGCGGCAGAAAGCGCGGATCATGCGCGAGAAGGGCTGAGCTGATGGCCGTGACCGAAAGCCCGTATCCCGCTCCGAAAGACGATGGCGCCGCTGCGCATCTGGTAGCGGGCGTGCCGTTGCCGGATATTGAGTTGCCTACCACCACCGGGGATCGGCTGTCGCCGGCCAGGATCAGCGGGCTCAGTATTATTTTCGTGTATCCGTGGACCGGACGTCCGGGGCACGCCAACCCGCCGGACTGGGACAAAATCCCCGGCGCGCATGGGTCGACACCCGAGGCGCAGGGGTTCGAGGCGTTGATCGACCAGTACAAGGCGCGCGGGATTCAGATTGTGGGGCTCAGCACGCAGTCCCGCGAGTGGCAGCGCGAGTTCGCAGCGCGGATCGGGCTCACATATCCGCTGATGAGCGATTCGGAACTTAAAGTGGCCGACGCGCTGCAGTTGCCGCGCTTCCAGACGGGCGGGGTCGCGTATCTGAAGCGCTTGACGCTGATGTGCCGAGAGGGTCTGATCGTGCGCGCGTTCTATCCGGTGTGTGCGCCGGACAGGCATGCAGCGGATCTGCTGGCGATGCTGTGACGGCTCGGGTGATCACATGATGTCGCCGACGATTTCTTCTGCGGAGTAGCCGAGCTTTTCCAGGCCCTCCTCCAGATAGTCGGCGAGCAGCGGCATTCCGAGCAGGTACTTCGATGTGGCATTGGCACGCTCGGAGCGCGCGGTTTCCATCGCCTCGGCGAACTCTTCGGCTTCGAACGTACCGCGGCCAACCCATGCGAGTGCCACGAGGGCTGCCTGCTCGTCGTCGTTCAAGGCGCCAATGAAGCCGGCCAGTTCTTCGCTCGTCGGGTCGTCGGCGAAGTCCTCGAGAATGGCACTGGGGTCTTCTTCCGCGTCGCCCTCGTCGGTCGTGTCGTTCCAGGCGCCGACTTTCGCGCCGTACTCGCGCGCCTTGACGATGACGTGGCCAACTTTCTCCGGCGCAATGCCGAAATCGGTGACCGGCTCGTAAGATTCACGTTGTTTCATGCACGGCTCCTTCGCCACGGCATAGGCTAGCGTAGCATGCCTAATCCGATCTGCACACGATCTGGCATAGATCAAATTCAGGTGCGGTCGAGTTCGGTGCGGATGGCATCGAAGACGGCGTGGAACATGGGTGCGGTCAATCGGCCGGTGTTGGTGTTGTAACGAGAGCAGTGGAAGCTATCGAACACCAAAAGGTCTGGCCCAATCGCATGGCGGGCGCCGTGGGCAAAAGTGAACGATGATTTGCGAACTTTCAGGGCCGTCAGGGTCTGATCGTGCGCGATACGGCCGAGAGCGAGGACAGCTCGCAACCTTGGCAAGGCTGCGCAGCGGGCGGCGAAAAACGGGCGGCAATTCGTGATTTCTTCGGGCGAGGGTTTGTTCTCGGGCGGAACGCATCGCACGGCGTTGGTGATCATACAATCGATGAGTTCGAGTCCATCGACAGGGTCAGCGCGATAGGTTCCCTTGGCGAAGCCGTAGGTGAGAAGCGTGGCGTAGAGGAGTTCGCCCGCGTAATCGCCTGTGAACGGGCGCCCGGTGCGATTGGCACCCTTGAGGCCCGGCGCAAGGCCGACAATGAGAAGACGGGCGTCGTCTCGTCCAAAGGACGGGACCGGTGCATTGAACCAGTGGGGTTCATGCTGCCGGTAATGATCGCGGAAAGCAGCCAGACGCGGACAGCGCCGACAGTTCAGCGGAGCTTCCGGTGGTGTGTTCAAGTCGTCGTCGGAGGTTGCAGACGTGGAGGGCATGCGCGGCCACTAGCACGAGCGCGCCAAAAAGGAGAGAGTTCAGACTTCTTCTTCAGACACATCGTAGTCTTGAAAACTTGCCGGAGTGCGTAGACCTCCGCCAGGGGCCGGAGCGGCGGGCGAACGACCGGCGCTATACGTGCGTGGCTCGCGTGCAGGCCGAGTGCCAGGGTCGCGACCGATGACAGTTTCGAGATCCGCAAGGTCGATAAACTGATCAGACTGGCGACGAAGTTCATCAGCAACCATGGGCTGCTGCGTCTGAAGGGTGGACACCACGCTGACGCGCTTGCCGCGCTGCTGCAGAGCGTTCACAAGCGAACGGAAGTCGCCGTCTCCGGAGAAAAGGACGATGTGATCGAGGCTGTCGGCAAGACGCATGGCGTCCACCGCAAGCTCTATATCCATGTTTCCTTTGATTTTTCTTCGACCGCTTGCGTCTGTAAACTCGCGGGTGGGCTTCGTTACCATCGTGTACCCATTGTAATCGAGCCAATCAATCAACGGACGGATAGACGAATACTCCTGGTCTTCGGCCAGGGCCGTGTAATACAAGGCCCTGACGAGATGGCATTTGCCGCGGAAATGTGTGAGCAAGCGCTTGTAGTCGATGTCAAACCCGAGCGCTTTCGACGTCGCGTATAGATTGGCGCCATCAATGAATAATGCCACTCGCTCATTCTGGTAAAAATGCATGTTTTTCAGCCTCTACCGCGCAGTGCGCGAGTCTTGATCGTTTTCTTGGTTTCGCCGATGGATCGGCAGGTGTCCAGCGATTCTGATCGCCGTTCGATAAAATTTTCGGGGCTTGGCTTACCGACCCTTAACGCCTCGGGCCCTTGATTTTCAAAAGTCCTAGTCCCGTAGCGCTGTCGTGGCGAGTTACACTTTCAAACCAAGCATTAAATTACAGCAATGATAACGAGTTAGACTGCGCCCTATCAGCGTACCTTATGGCACCGCTTGCAAGGCTCGATGTCCTGTGTCACTACTTCAATAATAGGTCGGCAGGCTCTGCGCGGCCCCGTCATTGTTTATAATTCCCAAGTTTCTGGACGGGCTCCGATCCATAGCTAGTTACCTGCGGCAATAACGTCACCACCCGACGTTTGTTCCCTGAAATCACCGAGTTTGAGGACTGATATAGGATGGCTCGCGTCACTGTAGAAGATTGTGTCGACAAAGTTCAAAATCGGTTCGAACTGGTCCTGCTCGCCGCGCATCGGGCGCGCAACATCGCGAACGGCAGCCCGGTCACCATCGATCAGGAAAACGACAAAAACCCCGTGATCGCGCTGCGCGAAATTGCCGAACAGGCAATCCCGCCTGACGACATGCGTGAGAGCCTGATCCACTCCATTCAAAAGAACGTCGAAGTCGACGAGCCGGAAGCGGGAGCTGCGCCTGTTCTTGCGATCGAGCGCCGTGCGCCGATCCTTGGCCGGGACGACCAGTCCAGCGATACGCAGGTTGATGTGCTGACAGAAGAGCAGTTGTTGCGTGGTCTGGAGAGCATGACGCCCTCCGAGCCGTCCTCCTCGGGGACCGGGCCGGCCAATCCGCGCGAACGCGGCCGCTAAAAGTATCCTGTCCGGACCCAAACCCCGGTCCGATCCCCTTATCGCCGCGCGCAGGTCTCTCTCAGGAGGCGTGCCGCGGCGTTTTCGTTTAAACTTCTCGTCCGCGCGGCTGCCCGAGGACCCATACGCCCCCATGATGCGCCAATACGAACTCGTCGAGCGGGTTCAGAAGTATGATCCAAAAGCCAACGAGGCGCTGCTGAACCGCGCCTATGTCTACGCCATGAAGGCGCATGGCAATCAGAAGCGTGCATCGGGCGATCCCTACTTCTCTCATCCGCTCGAAGTGGCTGCGATCCTGACGGACCTGAAGCTCGACGATGCCACAGTGGCGACGGCACTTCTGCACGACGTGATCGAAGACACGGACGCGACGCGGGCCGAGATCGACCAGCTTTTCGGGCCGGAGATCGGCGCGCTCGTCGATGGGCTGACCAAGATCAAGCGGCTCGATCTGGTCTCGAAGCAAACGGAGCAGGCGGAGAATTTTCGCAAGCTCCTAGTCGCCATTTCGACCGACATTCGCGTGCTGCTCGTGAAGCTCGCGGATCGGCTGCACAATATGCGTACACTGGAGCACATGAAGCCGGGGAGCCGGCAGCGCATTTCGGAGGAGACGCTCGACATCTATGCGCCGCTGGCCGGTCGCATGGGCATGCAGGCAATTCGTGACGAATTGGAGGATCACGCATTCCGATGGCTGCATCCGGAGGCCTACAAAGCGGTGACCGACAAGCTGCGGGAGTTGCGAGCCAAGAACGAGGGGCTTGTCGACGAGATCGAGACAGCGTTAACGGCAAAACTGCGTGAAGTGGGTATCGAGGCGGTGGTCTCGGGACGAGAGAAGAAGCCGTATTCGATCTGGCGCAAGATGACAAACAAACAGATCTCGCTGGAGCAGCTTTCCGACATCTATGCGTTTCGCGTGACGAGCAAGGACATTGCGGATTGCTACCGGGTGCTGGGTGTGGCGCACACAACATGGCGTGCGGTCCCAGGGCGGTTCAAGGACTACATTTCGACCCCCAAGCAGAACAACTATCAGTCGATCCATACGACGGTGGTCGGGCCGCGGCATCAGAGGGTGGAATTGCAGATCCGGACGCACGTCATGCATCAGGTGGCCGAATACGGCGTTGCGGCGCATGCGCTCTACAAGGACATGACCAACGGCGCTATTGCGGCCGGCTCGATGACGTCGCTCGACGACAAGGAGCACGGTCCGTACGTGTGGCTCCGGCGGATGGTCGAAACGCTGCTGGAGGGTTCGAACCCTGAAGAATTTCTGGAGCATACCAAGCTCGAGCTTTTCCAAGATCAGGTGTTCTGCTTCACGCCGAAGGGCCGGCTCATCGCGTTGCCGCGCGGGGCGACGCCGCTCGATTTCGCATACGCGGTGCATACGGATGTCGGCAACGCGGCTGTTGGAGCCTATGTGAACGGCCGGCATGTGCCGATCGACACGCGATTGCGGAACGGGGATGAGGTCGAGATCCGAACCTCCAAGGGGCACGTGCCGCCGGCAGCTTGGGAGAGCCTGTGCGTCACAGGTCGGGCGCAGAGCGCTATTCGCCGGGCAGCACGCGAGGCGGTTCGCCGCCAGTACGTGGAACTGGGGCGGCGGCTTGCCACCGCAGCGTTTGAGGCGGCGCACGTGACTTACACGGACGACGCAGTGAAGCGTGTGCTCTCGAAGTTCACGCACAAATCTCTAGATGAGTTGCTGGCCGCGGTGGCGCGAGGGGAGTTGCCGGCGGGTGATGTGCTGAAGGCGGTGTCGCCGGAGGCGGTGCAGGCGGCCGCGACGCAGAGTGTTCTGGAAAATCCACTCAAGGGGTGGGTGGATCTCACCAAGGTCTCGGGCTTACGTGTCAGGGCGCCGGCTCCCGGGTCGGGTGCGGGGCAATTGTCCTCGGCCATCGCGCTGCGCGGCCTGAAAGACGATGTGCCGGTGATCTTCGAGGAAGGCGGCGCCGTGCCCGGCGATCGGATCGTGGGGGTTCTGGAGCCCGGCGCCGGCATTCGCATTTTCCAGATCCATTCGCCACGCCTGCAAGCCTATGAGCACCAGCGTTGGATCGATATGTCTTGGGACATCGATCCCGGCAAGCAGGAGCGCTTTCCGGCGCGGCTCAGCGTGACGGCGCCCAACAGGCCGGGATCGCTCGCAGCCATCGCTGAGGTTATCGGCGAGGCCGAGGGCAATATCGACAACCTTAGAATGATCCGGCGCGCGTCCGACTTCACGGAATTGCGTATCGAATTGGAAGTGTTCGACCTCGCCCACTTGAACCGGATCATCGCGGGGCTTCGTCAGAAAGACATCGTCAGCCAGGTCGAGCGCGTCTTCGAATGACGGCCGATCGAGCGCAAACAGGACCGACTATGAGCAGCCCCTATGCGACTTCGAATTTTCTGCGCCTCGGCGTCAACATCGATCATGTGGCGACGATCCGAAACGCACGCGGTGGGCGGCATCCCGATCCGCTGCGGGCGGCGCACTTGGCCGTCGAGGCGGGGGCTGACGGCATTACCGCACATCTGCGCGAGGACCGGCGGCACATCTCGGACGGTGATATTGCACGGTTGAAGGCAGAGCTGACGCGGCCTTTGAACCTCGAGATGGCGGCAACGGACGAAATGCTGGCGATTGCGCTGAGGCATGTTCCCAATGCGTGCTGCCTCGTTCCCGAGAGGCGGGAGGAGCGCACGACGGAAGGCGGTCTCGACGTGATCCGTGGCGGGGAGCAGCTGAAGAAGATCGTGCACACCCTCAAAGATGCGGGGATCAGGGTGTCGCTGTTCATCGAGGCGGACGCGCGGGCGATCGAGGCTTCCGCGCATCTGGGTGCCGACATCGTGGAATTGCACACAGGGCAATACTGCGAGCGGGCGCTGGAGGACGATGCAAAAGGTGTGGCCAAGGAAGTGGAGCGTCTGCGTCAAGCGGCCCAACTGGCCGATGAGTTGGGCCTCGAGGTTCATGCCGGCCATGGCCTCACCTACAATACGGTGGCGCCGGTGGCGCGCATGCCGCAGATCGTCGAACTCAACATCGGTCATTTCCTGATCGGCGAGGCCATCTTCGGCGGATTGCACTCGGCGATCCGACATATGCGGACGCTCATGGATCAGGCGCGCGCCGAGCCGAAACGACCCTTGGCGGCACAATGATCCTGGGCATCGGGAACGACATCATTGATATCCGCCGCATCGAGGTGACGCTGGCGCGGTTCGGCGATCGCTTTCTGGCGCGGGTCTATACCGACGTGGAGCGCGCCAAATCAGATCGCCGGGCAGAACGGGCCGCATCTTATGCGAAGCGGTTCGCGGCCAAGGAGGCGTGCGCGAAGGCGCTCGGCACCGGGCTGCGGCACGGCGTCTACTGGCGCGACATGGGCGTTGTTAACTTGCCGACCGGACGGCCGACGCTCAAGCTCACGGGTGGAGCTGCGGCGCATTTGGCCCGCCTGACGCCAGATGGATATGAAGCGAAGATCGATCTCACCATCACGGACGATTATCCGATGGCGGAAGCCATTGTAATCATTTCGTGTCTTCCCACCAAAGTGGAGCGCCGTGGTTAAAGCACCTCGAATAACGCTGGCGGTAGAGCTGATTTGCGCGGAGAAGGGCGAACCGGTATAGCGGGCCCCTGAATCCGCTGCTTGGCCGGACAGGGGCTCAAGGCTGGCGGCATTGGAGAGAACATGGCGTCCAATTCGAACGCGCGGTCGTCGCGCTACTATGGGATGCGGGACACGATCGTCGTCGTCCTGCAAGCCCTTGCGATCGCGCTCTTCGTGCGCGTCTTTTTCTATCAGCCGTTCAACATTCCGTCGGGCTCGATGAAGGAGACGCTGCTGGTCGGCGATTACCTGTTCGTTTCGAAGCTCTCGTATGGGTACAGCCGGTTCTCGTTTCCCTTCTCCCCCAATTTGTTTTCCGGCCGCATCTTCGCCACCGAGCCGAAGCGCGGGGACGTCGCCGTTTTCAAGCTGCCGCGCGACAATTCCACCGACTACATCAAGCGCGTCATCGGACTGCCCGGCGACGAGATCGAAGTCCGCGGCGGCCAATTGGTGATCAACGGCACGCCGGTACCGAAGGTGCGGAAAGGCTCGTTCACGACGGTTGATGACGATGGGTCCTTCATCGAGGTCCCGTCATTTCTGGAGACGTTGCCGAACGGGGTCACCTACACGGTGCTCGATGCGCAGGAAAACGGGCCGTTCGACAACGTCGGGCCGTACAAAGTTCCCGAGGGCCACTACTTCATGATGGGCGACAATCGGGACAACTCGACCGACAGCCGTGCGCAGCGGGCGGTGGGGTACGTACCGTTCGAAAACTTCGTCGGGCGGGCGGAGATCATCTTCTTCTCGGCCGCCGTCGATGAACCGAATGCATTGCGCTGGACAAGCCCGTGGACGTGGCCGTTCGACGTGCGCTGGAGCCGGTTCTTCAATCTCGTTCGTTGACGGAGCCCTGGTGTTCAAGGCTCGTAAATACAAGGACCTGGAGCAGAAGCTCGGGTATAAGTTCAAAAAAGAACAAGCGTTGGAGTGCGCCTTGACTCACGCCAGCGTGCGTGGCGGAAAGACGACGCGGGCCGATAACGAGCGGCTTGAATTCGTTGGCGATCGGGTCCTCGGCTTGGCGATCGCGGGGTTTCTGAACGCGACGTTCCCGACCGCCAAGGAAGGTGAACTAGCCCGTCGCTACAATACGCTGGTGCGCGGTGAAACCTGCGCCCGTATCGGGCGAGATCTGGAACTTGGACCGCGGCTCATTCTTTCTGAGGCGGAAGCCTTCAGCGGTGGTCGCGACAAGGAGACGATCCTCGCGGATGCCGTGGAGGCAGTGTTGGGCGCGATCTTCATCGAAGCGGGTTTCGATGTGGCGCGCGATGTGGTTTTGAAGCTTTGGGCACCCCTTTTGACCGAGCAGCGGCCGCACATGGCCGCCGCGGATCCGAAGACGGCGTTGCAGGAGTGGGCGCAGGGCCGCGGTCTGGCGCTGCCGCAGTATTCGGTGGTTTCTCGCGAGGGACCCGACCATGCACCGATGTTCACGGCGGAGGTTCGGATCAAGTCGCTGGAGCCGGCGCGTGGTGAAGGATCTTCCAAGAGACTGGCGGAACAGGCCGCCGCAGCGCTCCTTCTGGAGCGGGAAGGCGTGATCGTGCGGAGCGGCAATGTCTGAGGACGCAGAAACGCCGGTCGCCGGCAGAAACGACGAGATCCCCACGCGGTGCGGATTCATCGCGGTGATCGGCGCGCCCAACGCGGGCAAGTCGACGCTCGTCAATCAGATGGTCGGTGCGAAGGTCTCGATCGTTTCGCACAAGGTGCAGACGACGCGGGTCCCCGTGCGCGGTATTGCGATCGAAGGCAAAAGTCAGCTCGTCTTCATCGACACGCCCGGTATTTTCAGGCCGAAGCGCCGGCTCGACCGGGCGATGGTTGAGGCGGCGTGGGGCGGCGCGCATGATGCCGATATCGTGGTGATGCTCGTCGATGCAGCGAAAGGGATCGAGGAAGATCTGGAGCGCATTCTTTCAAAGCTCGCCGATGCGCCACATCCCAAGATCCTCGTGCTCAATAAGGTCGATCGCGTTACCGATAAAGACCGGCTGCTGCCGCTGATTGCCAAAATTTCTGAAAAGCAGACGTTCGACCGCGTGTTCCTGATCTCCGCGCTGGATGGGAATGGGGTGGCCGATCTGAAGCGCTACCTGGCGGAAAAGATGCCGCTGGGGCCGTGGCACTATCCGGAGGACGAGATCTCGGATGCGCCGCTGAGGATGCTTGCCGCCGAATTGACGCGGGAGAAGATCTACGAGTTTCTGCACGAAGAGTTGCCGTATTCGACCACGGTGGAAACGACGGACTGGAAGCCGTTCAAGAACGGCTCGGTGCGCGTGGAGCAGACCATCTACGTGGAACGCGACAGTCAGAAGGCGATCGTGCTCGGCAAGGGCGGTCAGACGATCAAGAACATCTCGAGCAAGTCTCGCAATGAGTTGGCGAAAATCCTCGAGCACGATGTGCACCTCTTCCTGTTCGTGAAGGTGCGGGAGAACTGGGGCAGTGATCCCGAGCGGTATCGCGAAATGGGCCTGGATTTTCCGAAGGACTGATCGAGGCGGGCGTTTTTCTCGACGTGCATTCACAGCAAGACGCTCTCCCTCACCTCAATCCTCTCCCGTGAAGGACGGGGAGAGGGGTATTGATGCGGTGAAACTCGCGCATGGAATGGTCGGACGAAGCCATTATCCTGAGTGTCCGGACACACGGCGAAACCGCCGCGGTCGTGGATCTGTTCACGCGCTCGCACGGCCGGCATGCGGGGCTGGTTCATGGTGGGCGGTCGCGCAAGGCGCGGCCCGTGCTGCAAATGGGCAATCACGTGGACGCCACGTGGAAGGCGCGGCTGTCGGACCATCTGGGCCACATGTCGGTGGAACTCCGGCGGGGGTATGCGGCCTCGGCGATGGATGATGCGGCGGCACTGGCGGGGCTGACGTCGCTGTGTGCGCTGGCGCGGCTGCTACCGGAGCGCGATCCGCATCCCGCGCTTTATGAGGTGACGCTGTTCGTGCTCGGATTTCTGGATGATCCGACGGTGTGGCCGGCTCTCATGGTGCGGTGGGAATTGGCGTTGCTACAAGAACTGGGTTTTGGACTGGATTTGTCGGCGTGCGCGGCGACGGGGTCGAACGACCAGTTGATCTATGTGTCCCCGAAGTCGGGTCGCGCGGTGTCAGAATCGGCCGGCGAGCCCTACAAGGATCGCATGCTGCGGCTGCCGCAATTCCTGACATCGGTGCGGGATCGGCACGCGACGCGCGAGGATGTGGCGGCTGGGTTTGCGCTGACCGGTTATTTTCTCGAGCAGCGCGTACTGGCGCCTAAGGGCGATACGCTGCCGGAGTCGCGATCGCGGATCTTGACGCATATCGACCGGTGATTCCGAGTCAGTCCACGGTTTCCCGTTTCGCCAGTTCGACTTTGAGACCGGCTTTCGGATCGCTTTTCAGCGTGTAAACAGTCTGGTCGCTGGCTTCGAAACGTGCGGTGACCTTCTTCGCTCCGGCCTTGATGAAATCGAGCGCTGCGGGGGTGCAGGCGGTGTGGGTGACGCTCATGCTCGGACGGATGTCGTGCTGTTCGCCGCTGAAGGTGTAAGTGACTGGCGTACCCGACGCATTCGCGATCTGGAAGGTGTACTTGGCCGCTTGTGGGCGGCCGAAGACCTGAACGGTAATGTACTTGGGGTTCTTATCGGGCGCCCGGACGACGCCAACGCCAATTTCGGTATAGTGGGGACCGAGCAGGTTTTCCTTGTGCGGAGGGGAGTTGATCCAGCCTTCCACAGTCTGCTTCGCGAGTTCCCGGGTTTCAAAACCGCTGCTGTCGAGGTTCATGGCGAGATTTTCGCCGATCGAGCACCACTGGTAGCCGGAGGCGCTGGCGCGGTCGCCGACGTCGCGGTTATCGGCAGTGTGGGAGAAGGCATTGTTCTTGGCCAGGTATGCGGCATAGGCGCGGGCCGCTTTCGTCAGCTCGGGGCTGGCCTTGACCTGCCCGAGCTTGTTTTCGCGCCGGTAGGCATTGGTCATTTCGATCACAGCCGTTTCGACGGCCGGGACATCGGGCAGCGGCATCTGGGGTGAACTCTCGGAGGTTGTGGCGCAAGGCTACAGAAACCCGAACAACTTGGCAAAAATCGGCTGTGGAGTGGCCAACGTGGGGGGATGTGGCGGCCCGGCACTTGAGGGGCGGACCTCAGTCCAGTAACCACGGGCCATGACCAAGCAATCGATTCCGCCCACCGGCGAAGGACCCATTGAGCCCGTCAACCTCAAGGATGCGCTCGAGGAACGCTATCTCGCTTATGCTCTCTCCACCATCATGCACCGGGCCCTGCCCGATGTGCGTGACGGGTTGAAGCCGGTCCACAGGCGCATTCTCTACGCCATGCGGCAACTCGGCCTCGATCCCGAAGGCGGGTATCGCAAGTGCGCGAAGATCGTCGGCGAGACGATGGGTAATTACCATCCGCACGGCAACCAGGCGATCTACGACGCGCTGGCACGCCTGGCGCAGGATTTCGCGGTGCGTTATCCGCTGGTCGACGGGCAGGGCAACTTCGGCAATATCGACGGCGATAACCCGGCAGCCGATCGCTACACGGAGGCGCGTCTGACGTCCGTCGCCGCCGACCTGCTCGATGGGATCGACGAGGATACGGTCGAGTTCCGCGCCAACTACGACGGACGCGAGCAGGAGCCGTCGGTGCTTCCGGCCGCATTCCCGAATTTGCTTGCGAACGGTTCGGCCGGCATCGCGGTCGGCATGGCAACGAATATCCCGCCGCACAACGTGGACGAGTTGTGCGCGGCGCTGCTGCATCTCATCAAGCATCCGAATGCGACGATCGAGAAGCTCGTGGAGTTCGTGCCGGGGCCGGATTTCCCGACCGGCGGCGTGATCGTCGAGCCGCGCAGCGAAATTCTCGAAGCTTATCGCACGGGACGTGGCGGGTTCCGCGTCCGGGCGAAATGGGAGAAGGAAGAGACCGGGCGCGGCGGGTATCAGATCGTCATCACCGAAATTCCCTATCAGGTGCAAAAGGCGAAACTCGTCGAGAAGATCGCCGACCTCATGATGGAGAAGAAGCTGCCGCTGCTCGGCGACATTCGGGACGAAAGCGCCGAGGAAGTTCGCCTCGTGCTGGAGCCTAAGGCGCGCACGATCGATCCCATGCTGCTGATGGAGAGCATGTTCCGGGCGACGGAGTTGGAGATCCGGTTCGGCCTCAACATGAACGTTCTGTCGGCCGGGCAGATCCCGAATGTGCTCGGGCTTAAGGATGTGTTGAAGCAGTGGTTGGAGCATCGAGTCGAGGTTCTCGTCCGGCGGTCCGAGTATCGGCTGAAGAAGATCGAGCACCGGCTGGAAGTGCTCGACGGCTATCTGGTCGCCTACCTCAACATCGATGAGGTGATCCGCATCGTTCGTTTCGAGGATGAGCCGAAGCAGAGGCTCATTGCCAAATTCAAGCTGACGGATGTGCAGGCGGAAGCGATCCTGAACTTGCGCTTGAAGAGCCTGTCGAAGCTCGAAGAAGTCGAGATCAAGGCGGAGCACGACAAGCTGTCGAAGGAAAAGCGGCAGCTGCAGCAGCTTCTGAAATCGGACGATTTGCAGTGGGAGCGGATCTCGGAAGAGGTGAAGTCCACGCGCGAACGGTATTCGAAGAAGACCGAACTTGGCCGCCGCCGCTCTTCCTTCGCGGACGCGCCGGAGATCGCAGTCGATCTGGACGAGGTCCTTGCCGAGAAGGAGCCGATTACGGTCATCCTCTCCGAGAAGGGTTGGATCCGAGCCATGAAGGGGCACCTCGACGATCTGTCGAAGCTCGACTTCAAGCAGGGCGACGAGCTGAAGCAGGCCGTCAAGGCGATGACGACCGACAAGCTCATTCTGTTTGCCACCAACGGCCGTTTCTTCACGCTCGATGCCGGGCAGTTGCCCGGAGGGCGCGGTCATGGCGAGCCGGTGCGGCTCATGGTCGACCTTGAAGAAAACCACGATTTCGTGGAGCTGTTCGTCCACGACGCAACGCGCAAGCTGATGGTGGCATCGAGCGGAGGCTATGGATTCCTCGTGGCGGAAGAGGAGGTCGTCGCTTCAACGCGCAAGGGCAAGCAGATTCTCAACGTCGCCGACGACGAAGAGGCGGTCGTTGTGGTTCCCGCCGAAGGAGACATGGTTGCAACCATCGGTGAGAACCGCAAGCTGCTCGTGTTCAAGCTGGAGGACGTCAATGAGATGACGCGCGGCAAGGGCACGATCCTGCAGCGCTTCAAGGATGGCGGGCTGTCGGACATTCGCGTGTTCAACAAGAAGGAAGGCCTGACGTGGCTCGATAGCGCCGGGCGCACATTCACGCTGCCATGGAGCGAGTTGAAAGAGTGGGTTGGCGAGAGGGCGCAGGCTGGGCATGTGGCGCCGAAAGGGTTCCCGCGCTCGAACAAGTTCGGCCCGGCATTCTAGTGGCGTGTTGTCCGGGATAAGGATGGGAGTTGCGGTCGCGTTTTCGGATAGCGGCCTTGTCAGCCTCGCGGGGGCTCGTTACGAAACGGCTATGGGTGTTTGGTCAGGTCGCCGGTGCAGCATTGGTGGAGGTGGGGTCGCGTTTGCCGCGCTCGCCGGGCTCATGGCTATGTCGACGATGGCAAAGGCGCAGGAGGCCAGCCCGCCGGCGACCGGGGTTGCGGGGCCGGCTGCCGGCGCGGCCCCTGCCGCATGTACCAAGACTGATTTTGAAACGGTCGTCGATCAATCAGCAGCGGCGTTGCGCGATCTCAACATCCAGAACAGACCGCGCTTTCAGGAGAAGCTGCGGGCGCTCAGGACGAAGAAAGCGTGGTCGGAGGACCAGTTCCTCAAGGAGGCCGTGCCGTACGTGAAGGATGACCAAATCGACGCGTACGATCGCACGACAAGCGAGCTTCTCAATAAGATTGCGTCGATGGGCGATGAGGGTACGGCGTCGGCGACGCCAGACTGCGGACTGTATCAAGTGCTGCGCGGGCACATGACGCAACTCGTCGATACGCAGAATGCGAAGTGGGCCTACATGTTCCGCAAGATCGACACCGCGCTGGGACAGTAAGCTTTTTACACGCGTTCCCAACCGTTGGGGCCGAGGCGTTCCTGGGGCAGGAAGCGCGTTTTGTAATTCATCTTGCGCGAGCCTTCGATCCAGTAGCCCAGATAGACATAGGGCAAGCCGAGGCTGCGAGCATATTCAATCGTCTCGAGGATCATGTACGTGCCAAGGCCGCGGCGGCTTTCGGTCGGCTCGTAGAAGGAATAGACCATCGAGATGCCGTCGGAGAGGCGGTCGCACAGCGCAGAGGCTGCGAGCGGCCAGTGGTGCGGGTTGCTAGTGAGCGCGCTTTCGGCCGGCTTCAGACGGTATTCGGTGATCGAGGTTTCGATGACGCTTTCTTCGACCATCAGCGCGTAATCAAGCGCGCTCATGTCGGCCATGCCACCGTCGGCATGGCGGGCGTCGATGTAGCGGCGAAACAGGCTGAATTGTTCGGAGGTCGGCTGCGCGGGCACGCGGTGTGCGATGAGATCGATGTTGTCGCCAGCGACACGGCGCATGGAGCCGGACGGGCGGAATTCATCGACGACGACGCGGACCGAAACGCACGCGTGGCAGCCTTCGCAGTATGGCATGTAGGCGATGTTCTGGCTGCGACGGAAGCCGCCGCGCAGAAGATTATCAACGAGAGCCGGCTGCTTGTCGGCAGTGAGATGGGTGAACAGCTTGCGTTCGAGCCGGCCTGGAAGATAGGGGCACGGTTGTGCAGCTGTGACGTAGAACTCGGGGAAATGCTTTCGCTGCTCGCTCATCACCCGTCCTTCAACCGTGCCTGCGCCCGTCCGGCGGGATGCCGGTCCAGGTCATGATCGTGCACGCGGATCGCGTGCTGGTGTACTCAAGCCCCCACAGCTTGAGCGATCCTTGAGGCCGAACGATGATACGTGAGGCGGGGCTGCGTTCAAGCCGCCGTTCGAGTCGTAGATGCCACGCGGAATCCTCAGGGTGCTGGACGATCATCACTCTTCGCGCTTCATGAGGCCAGCCGCGGCCGGGGGCGGCGCGGACGAACGCCGCGGCGGCGTGCGCTCTGGGACAGCTTCGGCGCCGCCGGCGCCGGCTGGCGGGGGCGCCGCTGAGCGGCGCGGGACAGCGGCCGGTTCATCTGCTGGTGCCGGCAAGGGGGAGGGAACGCGTTGGGGTTCGGTCGAGGCTTTCGCACTCGCGCGACCGAGCAGATAGCCGACGTAGCCTGCAACGAACGCGACGACGAGCAACTGAATGAATTCAGGGGTTAGCATACTGACCTCGTCTCTGAGGGCGGTCACGCGGCGGTGTCGCTATTAGCGTACCGCGATAGGCGATGCCTTGCAAAGAAAAGGACTTTTCAGCCAAGCCGGGTGATGTCGGACCACCGATGAAGCTGTCAGGGAGTCGACTGGGCGGCAACAGCTTCGAGGGTAGGGTCGATGGAGGCGTGCGTCAGCCAAGCCATCGCGCCGATGCCGACGGTTAGAATCAAGATACCCAGCAGGGCGCGGCGCAGCGCCCAGCGGGCGTCGAGCAAGCGCGGTGCTTTGGAAACGGTCTCTCCGCCGGCGCTTTGAAACTGACCCGTCATTCGATGGAATTCCCCTCGCGCCAAACAAAGCATCGACGCCTGCGCGGTGAACGCACGGTGCCGCGTATCGTTGCCGGTTAAAAGATGTTGGTGCTGGTACTTGCTATGTTTCGATCCAATCCGCTGCGGCGAGCCTTGTCCCGTCAAAGCCCGTCGCATGGGTCCGGAAGCCCCTGCTGAAATCAATGGAAGACGGGGCGGCGGGGGTCAAGAGACGGCCAAGCGCATAATCGTTTCTGATGGGGAAGCGTGGTGTTGGGGCCACGTTTGGTCAGGCGCCTCGATGGGTCACTGTCACCCCTGACGCTTGAGTCGGCCGCCAAAGGCAAGGATGGCTGTGAGCGGGATGACCACCCCAAGAATGACGGCCGTGACCACGAGAGGCGGTAAAGCGGTGTAATTGCCCCGCTCGACGAGGAAAATAGAGTTCAGGTACTTGGTGGCAAGCTGGCCGGCGATGAGGGCGAGGTTCAGAAACGAGGCCATGAGGGCGAACCAGACCGCACGTTTGGCCGGCGGGGCGTAGATCGCAATCAACGTCAGGAGCGGCACCATGCTGAGTTGAGCCAGAGGCGATGTTGCCGCCGCGTCGATGATCGCAATGGTGCGGGCGCCAAAGCCGAAGGTCGCCTCCGTCCACAGGTCGACTCGATAAACGAGGAGAAGATTCGGGATCGAGAGAATGCCACCTAAAATTGTCAGCCAGAGCAGAACGCGGGCAACGGGCACACGGGTAATGGCATCCGATAGCAGCCACGCGGCAACGAGAGCGATGGCCGCGCCGATCTGGCCAAGGATGCCGTAGAACGCTTCGTCGAAGCCCAGAACGTCAATTGTAAACCACCGGTAGCCTTCGCCGACGCCGGGCGTGGCACGGAAGAAGAAGATGATCAACGCCGCGTACAAGATCTTCAGGCGCGTGTTGGGGTCGATGTCGCTCGTGACGCGGTTGAGCATGGTAACGATGACAGTGAGCGAGATGAGGAAGGTGATTTCCTGAGCGTAGGGAATCTCGTTGTAACCGATCGCGACAATCAGCGCGCCGAATGCGAGGCCGCCGCCCAGGATCCGCCAATCCGTGGGGCGGCTCTCGCTGGTTTCGAGCCGAACGAGAAGCGCGCCGCTGGCGGAGATCGCGGGGATGGCGAGACCGATCAAGAAGACGGTTTCATACGGCAACGTGTTGGCGAGATAGCCGGCGAGACCCGCCACCGACAAAGCGCCGAAAGAGAGCGCCAGCCGTCCGAGGATCTGGACCATTCCGAGATCGTGGTCGATGTCAGACTGTGGTCGCGGCGTTCCATCGGGAGACACGCGCGGGACGACCTCGGTGCTCATGGCATCGGCGACGACATCCTGGAGCACGACCCCGATGACGGTGATGATCTGCGCGATGATGTAGAGCTGCTCGGGCGGCGCGAAAGTGATCCATTTTCCGGCGGCACCGGCCAGGAGTATCAGGCCGGTTGCGATGAGCGACGCGCCAAGGAAGACATAACCGCGGCGGCGGGACCCCAGAAGCGGAATGGTATCGACCAGTTCGCCGAAGACCATTTTCACCGCCCAGGGTAAGGTCAGCCAGACGCCCAGATGCGCAAGGGCTGCGGGTGAAAGCGTCAGCTCTTTTTTGACCCAGAAGCTGTCGGCCACCGCGATAATGCCCAGTGCACCGTAGGCGAAGTAGACCATCAGCAAAGGAAGGTACGGCAGACGGAAGGCGCGGATCGGAGCAAGAACCGCGCGTGTCAACAATTCGAGCACGCGGGCGCCGATAGGTTGAGGCAGGCTGGTGTCGGTCATGATGTTCCGGATTCTTGCGCTGCCGGCCGACTATAGAAGCGGGCGGGCTTCGCGGGCCATTTCGAGGGTGGCGGCGTAGTCAACCTTGCCAGACCCCAGTGTTGGGATCTGCTGTGTCACGAGCAAGGCTTTGGGCACCCAGAGTTCCGTGACGCCTTGCATGCGGGCGTACTCCGCGAGCATGCTTTTGTCGGCGTCGGGCTTGTCGGTGACCAGAACAAGGCTTTCTCCGCGGCGCGGGTCGGGGAGTGACACGCAGACGTGGGTGTTGTCCGGCCATAGGCCCGAGGCGAGCGCCTCGATCGCGGCGAGGGAGATCATTTCGCCGCCGATCTTGGCGAAGCGCTTGGCTCGGCCGCGAATGTGGATGTAGCCGTCTTCGATCGTCACGATATCGCCGGTATCGTGCCAACCGTCGGGCGGTGGAACGATGGAGCCGGGCGCGCTGGGGAGAATGTAGCCGGCCATGACGTTGGGGCCGCGGACCTGGAGACGGCCGCCTTCCGCTATGCCTTCGACCGGCAAAAGGCGCGTCTCGATGTCAGGCAATGTGCGGCCGACGCTGCCATGCTGTTTCTGATCCGGCAGATTACAGGAAATCACGGGTGAGCATTCGGTGGCGCCGTAGCCTTCGAGGATTTCAGTCCCGCTGCGGCTCCACATCACGCGTGTGGATTCCTTAACCCGCTCCGCGCCGGCTACGACATAGCGCAAGCTATCAGTGTCGCCCTCGTCGGCGGCGCGAGCATAGCCCTGCAGGAAGGTGTCGGTGGAGAAGAGGAGTGTCGCCTTCGTGTCCCTGATCAGCTTTGGGATCTGCTTGTAGTGCAGCGGGCTTGGATAAAGGACCGACTTCATACCGCTGAGCAGGGGCATTAGCGTGCCAGCCGTTAAGCCGAAGGAATGAAACATCGGCAGTGGGTTCATGGCAGTATCGTTTGCCGAGAGAGAGCCTCTGGCGTGAGTGAAGATTTGACGGGCATTGGCGACGAGATTCGCATTCGTCAGCGCGACGCCCTTGGGTGAGCCTTCCGTGCCGGAGGTGAAGAGGATGACGGCGGTGTCGTCTGGTGCGGCGCGACTGCCGGCGGTCGCCACGGACGGCGCAAGCGAAGATGCGAAGCCGACAGCTTTCTCGACGATGCCGATCTCCTTGCGCACGTCTTCCAGGTAGAGCACGCGCACCTTGCGGCCGGGCGACCATTCGGTCTCTTTGATGGCGTCGACGAGATCATCGAGCTTGGCGGTTTCGATGAATCGGCGAGAGGTGACCACGACGGGCAGCGGGCCGGTTCTGACGGCGGATTGGATATTGCGTGCGCCCGCGGTGAAGTTGAGGAGGCTTGCCGTGCGGCCGAAGGCATTGAGGCCGAATAGCGCGATGACGAGCGCATTGACGTTCGGCAGCAGGAGCCCGGTGGCCTCGCCTTGTGAGGTTTCACGCTTGAGGCGGCGACCGAGCACGAGGCTCGCGAGGATCAGGCGGCCGTACGTCAGAGTCTGGCGTTCGGCGTCTTCAAGGATGATCTTGTCGGACCCGTGCCGGCGCGCGGCGGCACGCAAGGCCTGAAACAAAGTCGAATGGTTAGAAATGGCAGTCACAGTCTTCTCTGGCATATGAACCGGCTCGATTTCGGATGCCGTCCGTTGGACACCAAACGCGCGGCTGGTGCAACCCAGCCGACTCCGATCCCCGAAACCGCAGAATTTTGCAACTGCGTAAAATTCGAACGGTCGGATTTACCAACCTGAAGCGTGAAACGACTAGCCTCGCATTACTGTTCGTTAAGGAGGCTGCAGACAATGCGCGGACCTGCTGTATGCAAATCGTTATCCTTCCGGTTGGGTCGCTTCGTGCAGCGTATGACCGCCGACGAGCGCGGTGTCACTGCCGTGATCTTCAGCATCATGTTCTCGGCTCTTTTCTTCGTCTTCGCCTTAGCGGTCGATTACGTGGGCGCAACCCGTGAACAGCAGCGCCAGCAATCTGCCATCGACGCTGCTGCATTGGCAGGATCGCATTATCTGGGGCTGCAAAATGAAGATGTTGACGGCCCCGAAGCGGCAAAGCGCTTTTTCCGTGAGAATATGGGCGAGGCTTCGCAGGCCGATATCGAAGTCACGCTCGATGGAGCTACCGGTACGCTCAAGGCGACATCGGACAACAAGTATCTGACGCGGTTGTTGAAGGCCGTTCTGCCGGTTCATCTGCGCAAAGAGCACCTCGATATCGGCGTTCGATCGACGGTGGTGAAAGGCGACCGGGTCGAGGTTGCAATGGCGCTCGATAACTCAGGCTCCATGTCGGGCACGAAGATCGAGGCCCTGAAGCAAGCTGCGAAGGATGCGATCGGGATCATTTTCTCCGGTTCCGATGGCGCGGATGATGTGAAGATCGGGCTCGTGCCTTTCGCGGCGAGCGTGCGGGTCGGCGCCGGGTATCAGTCGGCAAGCTGGCTCTACAAAGGCTCCGAGGCAGCCCTGCCCCACCCGCTGTTTGCCGACAGCACAGGCAAGTCACGGTTCGACGTTCTTGCCGACATGGGGCAAACCTGGGCCGGGTGTGTCGAGGCACGAAGTGCACCCTACGACACGAACGACGCCATTCCGGATGCGGATGACGTCAATACGATGTTTGCACCCATGTTCGCGCCAGATGAACCCGATGACGGCAACGCCGCAGCTGCAGGCTACGGAACCGGTGATTATTCCAACAACTATCTGAGTGATTTCGGCGGAGACTGCCCGACGCCGGAGCAGGTCTGCATATCCTGGCGAACGCGCAACGGAGAGCGAACATGCCGGACGTATGGACCCGCTCCGATCGGCGTTGTTGAGGCGCAGACCAGATCCTGCAAATACAGGTCTGCCACGGTGAGCACCAACTTCGAGGGATCGGCGGTCGGGCCCAATCAGTCCTGCACAACACCGGCCCTTACGCCGCTCTCCTCGGATCGCGTGCAGCTCCTGGCCGAGATCGACAAGCTCGTCGCCAGCGGAAACACGAACATTTCCGAGGGGGCTGCATGGGCTTGGCGTGTGCTTTCGCCGACGGCGCCATTCATGGAAGGCCGATCCTACAACGATCGCAGCAACAAAAAGATCATGATCGTCATGACGGACGGCGACAACATGTTCGCAACACGGCCTACGCATAACGCGTCCGTTTATGCCGCGTATGGATATGGCGCGCAAAACCGGCTTTCGAGCACCTATTCTTCAGCTGCTTTCAATGCGGGCTTGAACTCCAAGACGCTTTCCGTTTGCGGGAACGCAAAGGAGGAGGGCATCACAGTCTACACGGTTGCGTTCGGTACGGACATTTCAACGACCGGTCTACAGCTGCTGGAGGACTGTGCAACCTCGGAGCGGCACGCCTACATCGCGTCGGACGAGGCCGCGCTCGTCAACACATTCCAAAACATAGCCAGAGAGATCTCGCGGCTGCGCGTTGCGATGTGAGACCAAACGGCCGAATTTGCGGCTGTATTGCTTTGATCCTCAGGTTCCTCTGACCTGGCACTGCGCAGAGTTCCGGCGTGCGGACAACCTGTGGGCAAGCTGTGGTTAGAAGGCTTCGCGCAACACACCGTTCAGCGTTGCGGGTGGCGCATGTTCGCAAAAATTAGGAAAAAAGGAGCCGTGGCGTCATCCCAGTCGTGGATGCTTTGTCTTCCAGTTGTGTTCCCAGTCGCGTGATACGCGAGCGCTCGGATTGCGGCCAGCCCGATTTGGGTGATGACCTCCGCGCTCGGTGGCGTGTTCGAAAGCTAAACCAAAAGAAACGGGAGCAGCTTGGCCGCGAGGCCAGGTTCGAAGGTGAATGGCGTCAATCGGTTCGTCATGGATTGCGCGACTGGTGGCGGGGCTCATGTGCCTATCGGCCCTGTCATCCGCCCACGCGGGCGGTGATGTGCTCGAGGGGAACAGCGCCACGCACGATCCGGTGCACCGGTCGGAAATCGTTCTTCCGGCGGGCGACGGGCAGACGTTGGAGCGCAAGATCACCGTCGGTCTCGACAAGTCGGTTCTCGTCGACGTTCCGGAAGATCTCTCCAATGTTCTTGTTTCCAATCCTGAGATCGTCGATGCGGTCGTCCAGACATCCCGGCAGATCTATCTGCTCGCGAAAGCGGTCGGCGAAGCGAATGCGTTTCTCGTGGCGCCCGATGGACGCCGCATTGCCATTCTCGAAATCACCGTCAATCGCGATCTGACGGCACTCAATGATACGATCGCGCGCTTGTTGCCAGGCTCGAAGGTCCGCGCAGAAATGATGGGCGATACCGTTGTCCTCGGCGGTTCGGTGATGAACCCGGTCGATGCCAACCGCGCGGCCGATCTTGCTTCGCGGATGGTGAAGTCGAAGGACAAGGTCGTGAACATGCTCTCCACCGATGCAAAGGAGCAGGTGCTGCTCAAGGTGCAGGTGGCGGAAATGAATCGCGATGCTTTGCGCCGGATTGGCGTGGATATGCCGGGAGCGATCGTCCAGGCGGGGAACTTCACGTTTACCAAAGTCATCCAGAATACATTTCCGGTCACCGGGGGGCTGGTTCCTGGTGCTTTGGCAACGGCCGTCGGTTTGCCACCGTTAGCTGCCGCCGGTTCGGCCTTGCAGTCAACGTGGCAGTCAGGCGGTGACAGCGTCACCGCAATGATTCAGGCGCTGGAGCGGGCCGGTGTGATGCGGACGCTTGCCGAACCGACGCTCACTGCGATGTCAGGTGAAACAGCGAAGTTCCTGGCTGGTGGTGAATTTCCCATCCCGGTCGCGCAAGACAATAACGCCATCACGATCGAATGGAAGGAATTCGGCGTCAACGTCGCGTTCAAACCTGTCGTGCTTGCAGAGGGCCGGATCAGTCTCACCATCAGTGCCGAGGTGAGCGAACTCTCGACAGACGGTGCGGTCAGCGTCGGGTCCATCTCGGTGCCCGGCTTGAAGGTTCGCCGCGCGGAAACGACATTGGAACTTCCCAGCGGCGCAACGCTGGCCATGGCGGGTCTGCTATCGGACGAGACGCGGCAAAGCGTCGAAGGGACGCCGGCACTGAAGAACCTGCCGGTGCTCGGCGCGCTGTTCCGCTCTAACGATTACCGGCGGCGGGAAACGGAACTCGTCATCCTCGTCAGTCCGTACATCGCCACTCATTCCTCGCCAGCCGAAATGGCGCGGCCCATCGACGGGTTCGCAGCCGAAAGCGAACTCAAGGAACTGTTCTTCGGACATATCAACCGCGTTTACGGCACCGGTTCCGATCCGGCCAACCACAGATATCGCGGCGACTATGGCTACATCATCGAATATCCGGGAGTTAAGGGATGACCCGTCACATGAAAGGCGCGCACCCGAGGCCCGCAGTCCGTTTCGTAAATTTGGTGGTGATTGCGGCGGTGGCTTGCGGGGCGTCGGCGTGCACACGCCTCGATGATTACACGGCAGCAGACCTGCAAGAACCTGCCAAGCGGCATCCGATCGGCTACACGCCGCATACGGAAGCGCTGCTGGTGGAAGTGCCACCGTCTGGTGGACTCAGCGCCAATCAGCAAGCTGATGTCGTTCGCTTTATCGACCGATACAAGCGGGAGGGCACAGGGCACTTGCAGCTTTCCGCGCCGCGCGGCGCTGGCGCGCATCTGGCATCCACGCGGTCCGTCAAGCAGGTGCAGGGCCTTCTTGATGAAGCGGGGGTCGATCCCGACGCGATCCAGCTCAGCCGGCACGGGGCTGACTCGCGCGCAGGGCCGGCCGTGAAGCTCGCCTATGAGAAGCCCGTGGCTGTGCCGCCGCAGTGCCGTGACTGGGCCACCGATCTAGGAGAGAACCGGGAGCGGTTGCCGTACAACAATTTCGGATGTGCCAGCCAGCGCAACTTCGCGCTTACCGTTGCGAATGCGCGCGACATTCAAGTGCCGCAGCCGGAGACGCCGCGCTCGGCTGAGAAGCGCAGCACAGGATGGGGCGAATATACCGGTGCCGCCAGTGGTGCGGACGCGTCGTCGGTCGGCGCACCGGTTACGACGACGACGACTTCGAAGTGAGTGTCCCGGCAACCGATTGCGTGTCTGGGGCTGATCGCTTAAGAGCGGCGTGCACATTGTGCGCGGCCGTGCTGCTGCCGGCCGCCGGCCGGAGTTGGTTTTGTCTCAGAACGGTCCTCAGTCAGAACGCGGGGCTTTGAAGCGTACGGTCGCAGCCGTTGCGGCTCTCAACTTTGCCTACTTCTTCGTGGAGTTTGCGATCGCCGTGGCGATTGCGTCGGTGGCGCTGTTTGCCGACAGCATAGATTTCCTCGAAGATGCGACTGTGAACATGCTTGTGCTCGTCGCGCTAGGCTGGACCGCGGCGCGACGCCGGGCGGTCGGCCTCGTCTTGGCGTTATGTCTTCTCGTGCCGAGCATTGCTGCGCTCTACACCGCCTGGGAGAAACTGGGCGCGCCCACCGTTCCCGATCCCGTGACGTTGACGCTCGCTGGAGTGGGTGCGCTCCTGGTGAATGCATTCTGCGCATTTCTACTTTCGCGCGTTCGGCACCAGGGGGGAAGTTTGTCGCTGGCCGCGTTCTTGTCCGCGCGAAACGATGTGGCGGCAAATCTCGCGATTATCGGCGCAGGACTGGCTACGGCGGCGCTCGGGTCGGTTTGGCCTGACGTCATCGTGGGGCTCGGAATCGCGCTGCTCAATTCCGGGTCGGCCTATGAAGTGTACGAAGCGGCGATGGGCGAGGCGGACGATAATGATGACGATCATCATCGTGTTCGCGCCTGATCAGGGGTGAATGCACTAGAGGCCCGCCTTGCAGCGAGCCTCTGAGTTGGCATCTGGTGACCGGCGGGCGCTCAGTCCGGGACGCCAAGTTGCATGATGGGTTTGTCGGCGGTGATGCTTGCGGATTTCATTGGAGGCAGAGTTGCGGCGCCGTCTGCTTCGGAAACGCGGGTTCGCCCGAGTTTCTCGAAGTAGGCGAGGTTCTCTTTTGCTTTCTCCGGCGGTAGCGTCGACTTCGTAATGGCGCTCGCTTCGCCGGTTTTGCCGTTGAGGCCTAGGACAAGCGCGAGATTCTGACGCGCCTGGGGATCACCGGTCTGTGCCGCGGCTTGACGAAGGGTGGTTTCCGCTTCGTCCTTGCGGCCTTCCAAAGCGTAGCTCAAGGCGAGGTTGTTCAGGATTGATGGCTGTCCCGGTGCGGCGGCGAGCGCTTTGGAGAACTGATCCTGTGCTTCTTTCTGTCGGCCTGCGGCCGACAACGCCGCACCATACGCCGATTGCATCCGCCAGTCGGGCTTCACGGGATTCTGAGCGCGGGCAAGGAGGGCAACCGACTTGTCGATTTGCCCGAGTTCAAGGGCGAGGAGACCGCGTTCGCCGATGATCGCCCGGTCCGTGTCGGCTCCGGCTGACCTGTCCAGAAGTTCGAGCGCCTCGGCTTTCTTGCCGGCGGCCCGAAGGTCTCGGGCCTTGCGGATGCTGGCGGCTACCGGTGCGGACACTTCGATATCGGCTACGGCAACTTTCGTCGCGGGCGTGGTGGGCGGGGGAAGGTCTTGCTGCGTAATGGAGCCTGTGGCGAGCGAATTCGGTTCGCTGACTACGTGCGGATCCGCCAACCCGAGTGGCGCGGTACCGGAGCCTGCGCAGGCGGCGCAGACGAGACCCGTCAGGCCGGCGGCGAGGACCGGGCGCCAGCGGTCCGCGGCACGCGAGGAAGCAACAGGAAGCAACATGAAAACCCCCTTCAGCATCCAAGACCGGCCAATCCGCTGGCTGATCTTGGACACGCGACTGTTTCGAGACGCGATCGACGCGTACATCTGCAAATCGTGCGCTGATTCGGGGGTTTGGGACTGGCAAGCTAGGGGCTACGGGGCCGGTCTTTCCCCGCAATCCCCAGGCTGGGTCCGGCAGGATATTGCCCGGGTGCCCGGCGGGATTATCTGGTGGTATGAGGGTGTTGCATGACGCTGTTGTCCTCGCCCATCCTTCGCTTGGTCTGCCTTACCATGGTCGCTGCCGGCAGCATCGGCGGGATGGCCGTTGCCGGGGACAAGACGTTCACCTTTGAAGGTCCGGATGCGATCTGGAGGTCGATCTTCGCTCGTCCGACTGATGCCGGCACACCTGCTCTTGAAGCCCAACGCGTGGCGCTCGGAGCAGCGCTCTTCTCGGACACGCGGTTATCGCGCAATGGGGATCGCTCGTGCGCAAGCTGTCACCAGCCGGACAAGGGTTACAGCGACGGACTGCCGAAGGCCCGCGGCCGCGACGGTACATCGCTGAAGCGCAACACGCCCCACCTTTATAATCTGGCCCCCGCGACGAGCTTCTACTGGGACGGCCGCGAGCCGACGCTGGAATCTCAGGCGCGGGTGCCGTTGCACGCTACAAATGAATTGGCAGCGGAGCCGTCTCAACTCTTGGCGCGGCTTTCAGCGGACATGGACGTGCGCCGGCAATTCGCGGCGGCATTTCCAAACGACTCCGAGATATCTGAATCCGCGCTGCTTTCCGTCTTGGCGGCGTACGAGAAAAGCCTCGTTTCTCCAGAAACCGCATTCGATGCCTGGGTCCAAGGCGACGATGACGCGCTCTCGGACGAAGAGAAGCGCGGGTTTCGTATCTTTGTGGGAAAGGGCGGATGCGTTTCCTGTCATGGCGGGTGGCGCATGACGGATGATGGTTTCCACGACATCGGGATCGAGACGGACGATCCAGGGCGAAGTGCTATTCCAGGCGGAGCGGCCGGTATCCGTGCCTTCAAGACGCCGGGTCTGCGGCAGGTGGCGCGGACGGCGCCTTACATGCACAACGGATCGTTGGCGACGCTGGACGACGTTGTGGCGCATTACGCCGGCAAGCTCGTCAGCAGGCCCTCCCTGGCGCCGAGCCTCGTGCGCGATCTCAAGCTCGATCCCGACGAGCGCGATGCACTGGTCGCATTTCTCAAAACGCTCTGATTGCGCGACTGCCGATGAGTGAGTCGGGGCCGAGATTTGTGAGCGGATGTCCTGAAAAATAAGCATGCACAGATGCCATGCCTGCCATGCATCATCACAAGCAGGCGAAATCTTCTCGTTTCTCCGATGGTTGCCTAATCCTGCGTCGCTTGAACGCAACACCACCATTTCGTTTATTTCTTTTGCAATGCTTGCCACTTTTATGAACTTGTCAGGATCAATTCCCAGGCATACCTTTTCAATCAACAAAAAGACCAGCCGGGATGAACGCCCAATCTGCAACAGACCTTGCATAGCGAGGTCAAAACTTACGCAGAGGTGTTCAATGCTGGAATTGATGGTTTCTGTCTGCCTGATCTCCGACCCTGCCCGTTGCAAAGACGTTGCGCTGACATACTCGGCAGAGAACCTGACGCCGATGCAGTGCATGATGGGCGCTCAACCTGAAATCGCGAAGTGGATCGAGGCGCATCCAAAGTGGGCGCTGAAGAAGTGGACCTGCCACCGGGCCGGTCTGTACGCCAAGATCTGATCCGCGGCGTGGGCACCATCCGGGCCGGCGCCCCCGAGCCGCCCGGTGGCCAGCAACTTTGGCGGGACCGAACCGATCTCGTACGGCCGTCCCGGGCTATGCGGGCATTATTCTAAGCAATCCCGACTTCTCCCAGTTGACGTCGCAGCAACCAGCGGGTCCCTTCAGGCATTCGAACTTGAAGCTGGAGGATGCCATGACCGGGTCGAAGTCCCCTCATTTCGCGACACTCGCGGTGCATGCGGGTGCTGTTCCCGATCCCGCCACGGGGGCACGGGTCACACCGATCTATCAGACGACCTCATTCGTGTTTCGAGACGCCGATCACGCGGCCAATCTGTTCGGGCTGCAGGAGTTCGGCAATATCTACACGCGGATCATGAACCCGACGCAGGCGGTGCTTGAGGCCCGCGTGGCGGCGCTAGAGGGCGGGTCGGCGGCGCTCGCCGTGGCATCGGGCCATGCAGCGCAGTTCCTCACCTTCCATACGCTTCTGGAACCCGGCGACGAGTTCATCGCGGCACGGCAGCTCTATGGTGGATCGGTCAATCAGTTCAACCATGGCTTTCGCAAATTCGACTGGCGGGTGGTGTGGGCGGATGCCACCAATCCTGAGACATTCAAGACCGCGCTGACGCCGAAGACGCGCGCAATCTTCATCGAGAGCATCGCAAACCCCGGCGGCATTATCACCGACATTGCGGCCATCGCAGCGATCGCCAAGGAAGCGGGCGTTCCGCTGATCGTCGATAACACGCTGGCGACGCCTTATCTGTGCCGGCCGAAAGAGTTCGGGGCCGACATCGTCCTGCACTCGCTGACGAAATTCATGGGTGGTCAGGGCAATTCAATCGGTGGCATCATCGTGGATTGTGGCACGTTCGATTGGAGGGGTGCCAAGGCGCGGTACAAGACGCTGGTGGAGCCGAACGCGTCTTACAACGGCATCGTGCTGGCCGATGCGTTCGGGCCGATGGCGTTCGCGATCGCGGCTCGTGTGATGGGACTCCGCGATCTGGGGCCGGCGATCGCCCCGCTGAATGCATTCCTCATTCTCAATGGCATTGAGACGCTGCCGCTGCGGATGGAGAAGCACTGCGAGAATGCGGTGCAGGTGGCCGCATTTCTGGAGAGGCACAAGGCGGTCGCGTGGGTCAATTATGCCGGCCTGCCCTCATCGCCTAACCATGCGCTGGCAACGCGGATTACGCCTCGCGGTGCAGGGGCGGTCTTCACGTTCGGTCTCAAAGGGGGATACGAGGCCGGCAAAGCCCTCGTGTCGAACCTGAAGCTCTTCTCGCACCTCGCAAACATCGGTGATGTGCGCAGTCTCGTGATCCATCCGGCGTCGACGACGCACCGGCAGCTGACCGATGAGCAACGGATCGCAGCAGGCGCGGGACCGGATGTGGTGCGGCTGTCCGTCGGCATTGAGGCAGCGAGCGATCTCATCGCCGACCTGGAAGAGGCGTTGTCGCAGCACGCCTAGCGAACGGGCTTCAGTTCTTCGACGGCGACGGGGCGATAGGCCCCGCCGACTGCGTCGGCTGCGTAATACCATGCGGTTGTCGCTGCCGCGGCGAGGGTGCTGAAAATGACGATCAACGTGACCAGCATGCCGAGGAGATAGCGCCAATCGGCGCGAAATTCGTCAGCGCAGGCATTGAGGACGCCTTGGCGCGCGCCGCGCCGGTCGAAACCCATGAAGAAGGCGACGTAGGTGCGTTTGCCGAAGATGCCGAATGACTTGCGGATGGCGACTTTGTGCGGGGTCGGGGGATCGTAGGTGGCCAGGCCGAGGGCTGCGGTCTGCTCCGGCGTGAATGACATCTGCACATCGAGAGGCAGCCGCGCGTAGATGCGGGCAAGCAAGGCATTCTCCTCGACGATGACCGACATGTCACTCATGGCACCACCTCGACGCGGTGGCGCGCACATTTCGCCACCGAACCGCGGAAGACTACCAAAATCACGCTAATTTTCGGTTGAATTCGCGTGAAGGGAGGCTCCGGTTGCGTGCCGCCGTGGCACAGCGGTTAATTGGATCTTCGAACAAAGCTGCCGGGTGCGGATTCGATCACGCCGAGCGTTTCGCCGGGTTCGCGAGGAAGCGTCCAGTTGCCGGACTGGCCGTGCAGCCATTCGATCCAGTAAGGCCACCAGGATCCGGGATGTTCCTCGGCCTTTGCGATCCAGTCCTCAAGCTTCTTCGGCTTCATGCTCTTCAAGGTCCAGTACTGATACTTGACCTTATCAGGTGGATTGATGACGCCCGCAATGTGGCCGGAGCCAGCAAGAACAAACTGCACTGGACCGCCGAACATGCGCGCGCCGATGTAGACGCTCTCGGCGGGCGCGATGTGATCGTCGCGGGTCGCGATCGTGAAGATCGGGATGTTCACCTTCGACAGGTCGAGCTTGACGCCACCGATCTCCAGGCGACCCTTTG